>Ga0075949_106_pt1 | contig 50314 bp, 45 predicted proteins | sample RifGroA2_FD_68013 | JGI IMG/M metagenome (GOLD analysis project Ga0075949, IMG submission 68013) | Parcubacteria bacterium GW2011_GWA2_43_13
TGTTGATCGCGATAAAAAACCCGACTCCCGGGCCGCGTTGTCACATACACATATCCTCCGACTAATGCCATGATGATAACAAAAAATATCAAAGAAAAAATTTTCATATAATTCTTCCCCACAAGAATGTGGCGACAAAAATTCCAATCAAAAGAAAAAATCCAACAGGGATAATCACCTTTGGCGCTTTTGTTTTTCCAATTTCTGAAATTCGAACCGAAAAGACATACGCTATAATCCAACCGACCAACAGACCTGCGCCAGGCCATTCGGGATGGACAAGATTTGACGCTCCACCATTTTTATACCAATCAACCCATCCAGAAAATTTCATAATACCGACATGGAGCGCCACAGCAATGAACGCACATCGAATCCCCCAACTATGAATACACCACCACACTTTTCCGCTAAAAATCTTTACTGCGTTTTTATGGGAAAGGATCCAAAGAATACATACAATAGAAAGCGCAGTAATCCCAAACACAAACGGCCATAATCCAGACGTAAAAAATCGGGCGCGCGAAAAATAATCAGATAAAAAAAAGAATGACGATACTGAATGCGCAAGCGCTAACACAAACGCTACAATCCCAATTTCTTTACGATATTTCAACCATCTATCAAAAATAGTATACGCACGGCTTAACGGCCCCAATAAAAGCACAATTCCCAAAAGGATTGCAGATGTCCCTGCAAATATTTTATTCGCAATATACAAATCATAATATCCGCGACGATAATACAAATACACTGATAGTACAACAAATAGTATTCCTGCGATTGTCATTGCAACACCATATTCCCACATTCGTCCATGGACTTTCATCGGTTGTGTGGCTGATTTTTTTACTATTGGAGTTAGCTGAATGTGAGGCATAGGAATTATGAGTACAGTATATCATACTCTTGATAAAAAAAGATGTGTATGATAATTTTGTCTCCATCACACCGTATCTCTTTCTCAAGGAGAACACGATGTCACCTGAAATCGTACTCCACCCTCGAGGAGTCGTATGCCAAACAGCATACGATGTGAGCAGAATGATCCAATACTTGCTCACTGCCCAAGGATCTTCATGGAACTACAATGAGCATGCCGTCCTTGCACGCCTGCCAGGGATAAAAACCGAAGAGCAGAAACAGGACGGCAGGGTACAACTTGCCGTATTCGGAAGGGAATTTTTTAAGCAGACCTACTTTCGTGTAGGTGTTGTGCGTCTCCCTGAAACATACGATGCGCGTTATGGCGCCGTACTGTTTAACGGAGAAACGGGAAAGGCCCTTTTGGATGCAGAGAATACACTCTCCACACAGACACATCTCCCAAGGGGCTTTTCAGATATCACACTTGAAATGCGATTCGTGCAGGAAGAAAGGGACACACTCATCCTCCCTCTCTTTCCTACGCTCTCCACCCTCCTGCGTACGCTCAACGACTACCTCGAAGGCAGTAAAGAGCGCACAGGACAAAAAGTCGCACAATCTTTAGTCCTACACAGTCAAAAGATCATTGGCGGACTGAAGATGAAATTGTATCCGCCAATGCCAGATCACTCCCTGATTACGCTGGGGATTGAACAAAGCACTCCAACAGCACGGGACGTCGCATGGGCAGTGTCTCGAATCCGCTTTGATGAAGAAAACAGCGTTATTGCCCTGCACCTTCATCAAAATATTACACCTGCACATCCCATACATCTCGTCATTTCGTATGTCAGCGGAGTCAGAATACGGGGGAATGAATACCTCCCCATCTTCAACCTCCCCAGAGCATACGAGGTGCTCAATCTGTTTTCACGATTCGCACCAACGCACCGCTCTTTCCCGGCTGAACCCTGATTCAGCCGATTTTTTTATGACGATATAATCGCAACTGTTTTCTCCGCTCTTGCCAGTTCGGAATTGTATGCGCAACCAACGCCCAAAAACGCGAAGAATGATTGTGCTCTTTTAAATGGCACAATTCATGCACAATAATATAATCTGCCAATTCTTGGGGTAAAAAAATAATGTTGTAATTAAAATTAAGATTCCTTTTAACAGAACAACTCCCCCATAACGTTTTATGTTTCTTTATCACAACTCTGTTATAAACAAATCCATATATCTGATTAAAATGTCGCAACCGCACTTGCACCAAAGAGCATGCCTGCTGTTTTATATGCGGATATTCTTTTAAACGTACCTGCGGAAGAATGGTCGTTCCCGCGCGTACTCTTGTGTTCATCTTTCCTCTCATCAAATCATAGTTATCTCTTAAAAAATGTTCAGCGCGGGTAATAGAAACTCCCGGAGGGCGAGTCACTGCAATCCTGCCGTCATAATAAAACGATATTCGAATATGACGAGCACGCTTATGAACTCGAGAAAGATAACAAATACTCTCTGTTCCTATGGTAAGCGTCCGAGGTACTCCTCCCATATACTCTACAGTCGCAAATAGACGCCCCTCCGCCAGCCGGCGGAGGGGCGTCTCTACAACAATCATAAAAATTAAAACTCAACTGATTTCTTTTTTACTTTTGCCGCTTTGCGATCGCGGTTCGTTGATTCAAACGCCTGCCGTAAGATATGCTTATCTTCATTTGATGCTTCTTTATCGCGCCGGGCAAACATCCGCTCCTGCATGGCAAGCGCGGATTTTAATTCAAATTCATATTTCCCTTTTGGCGTCGCGTGCGTAAATGAAGGGACGTTTTCGGAAATGATTCCATAACACGACGCCGCAACGCCAATGATTTTGCCGGTATACAGAGCAGTATTCACAGCGGTCTTTGCGTAATCAGCGATAATGGATCCCAAAAACTGCATACCAGTATCAATCTTTTCCCACCCGACTTGCATACGAACCGTGCCATAAGTATTTTTTAAATTCGATGTAGATGATCCCCCTCCCATATTCACCCATGACCCCACATACGAATGGCCTAAAAATCCAATATGCGCTTTATTAGAAAATGATTCAATAATAGAATGCGCCACTTCTCCTCCCACTTTCACCTGCGCGCCTGCGATAACCTTTGGCCCGATCACAGAACCGGCCCGAACGACTGTTTTAGAACCGATATACAACGGCCCACGCAATACAGTAAATGCTTCCACAATACTATCATCATCAAGAATAATCACGCCCTCTTGAGTATCAAAAACAACACTATCATCAATAGTAACATTTGATCCGGCATACACACCCTTTAATCCCCTTACCTCTTTCATCGCCTGCGCTTTATGCACAAGATTTTCCGCGCAGTATTCCTCATTCCATTTAATTACATCCCACGGATATTCAATCATTGGATATTTTTTCACTGGCATCTTGCCCTTGTCTGTATATTTTTTCACTTCCTCAAACACGGAAACAGCTGGGACAAGCCGGGCATTGATACTTAATACATCATCTTTTGCTTTCCAAACCGGTTCTTCTTTTTTTGACGACTGAAAAATCACATCAGCTGATTTCCACATTTCTTTCACAAGAGTTTCCAGCGTCAAGCCGGCAATAGTAATCTGTGACGCTTTTCGCGTTAGCGTAATAGGACTCAATTGATCAATATGCGAATCCTCAACAATAATAATATGCTTCATAGTGTTTGTGTTTTACATGTTCGTTGGTGTTGATATACAACAGAGAGCAAGCCCGATATCAAGAACCTCTTTCACTGCCCCAAGTAACGCGGCTCGCGCCTGTACAAGGGCTGGGGTCTCTGCCTGAAGCACGCGATACGTTTGATAAAATGCATTCGTTTCCTGCGCCAACGTATATAAATACTGCGTAAGCGCTGACGGATTATAATATTTTTTTTCTAACAAATGATTATGGAGTTCATGAACGAGCGAAGGAAACTGCAAAACCAACAGTGCCAATACATGCTCTTGCCGTTCTATTAATACAGTATAATCAATCTTTTTTTTAAGTTCAACCTGCGCAAGGATGTGTGAGATTCGCGCAACAGTATATTGAAGATACGGACCAGTCGCGCCGTCAAATGAAATGGACTCTGCAGGATTATAAATCATATCCTGTCGGGGCTGAACGCGCAAAAGGTAAAAACGAAGCGCGGCTTGCGCAATCATTTCAGATCGAGAGTGTAATTCAACAGAGTCAATATCCTGCCAGCGCGTTTGAACCTCTTGTAAAGCAAGACGCGCCAATTCATCTAATATATCATCTGCGTCAACCACTGTTCCTTCGCGCGATTTCATCCTGCCGCTCGGTAAATTCACCAAACCATAGCTGACATGCACGCATGTATCCGCCCAAGTAAACCCCAACCGCTTCAGCAACTCAAACAACACCTTGAAATGATACTCTTGTTCACACGCGACAATGTACAGCACTCCTTCTAAATCCGGATGCCGCGCGGTGCGCATCAAAGCCAATGCCAAGTCCTGCGTGATATAAATAGCAGTCCCATCACTGCGCAACACAACCTTTTGATCAAGCCCCACATCGGTTAAATCGGCATATATCGCGCCGTCATCTCGCTTTTTAAAAACACCTCTGGCTAATCCGTCAGCAACAACCTGTTTCCCTTTTTCAAAAATATCGCTTTCAAAATCTTCCTCCTCAAACGAAACACCCAACCGCTTATACGTCTGCTTCATACCATCAATAACCCAGGCATTCATACGCTCCCAGAGTGAACAAATTTCTTGTTCACCCTGCTCGTACTGTTGCAATAACTTCTGTGCCTCTTCTTCAAGGGACGGGTCATCTTTTACGCGATGACTAAATAACACATAATAGTTGCCAACAAAATGATCTCCTTTGATATGCGCTGATTCAGGCGTTTCATCGTTCCCCCATTTTTGATAGGCAAGGATGGATTTCATGATATGAATCCCTCTGTCATTTATAATTTCAGCGGAAATTGCCCGATGTCCGCAATACTTCAAAAATGCAATCAATGCTTGGCCAAGCGCGATATTGCGGATATGCCCCACATGAAGCGGTTTATTTGTATTGGGTGATGCGTACTCAACAATATAGGTAAGCGGTTTTTCCGTCTGTGGCGCGCCGTATGATTGTCCTGCCTGTAAAGCCGCGTCTATGGCTTGATACAAAAATGCTGAATCAAGAGTGATGTTTACATACCCGGCATCTGCTCGAGCCACAGCAATACATGGAACTTTTTCTGCAATATGATCGGCTATCTGTTGAGCAACCTCATGGGGGTTCTTGTGTATTTTTTTGGCGCATGCAAAACATGGGAATGAAATATCTCCCCATTGCGATGGCGACATGATCATTGTACGCGATATTTCCTCGATACCATCCGTATTCTTTATAATACCTCCTATCGCGAAAGATATATCGCGCACTATATCATCAAGCACTGGCATACGCTCTATGATGAGGGCTCTTGTTGAAACAGCTGACTCCCGTTTACAACGTGCGCCGACATAATAAGTTCTCCTGTTTTTAATTCTATGTGTGTAATCTGTCCCACGCTCTTAATATGAGCATTGGCCTCATCCATTTTCTTTCCCAAAGCGGTTTTTACAAGAGAATCTGCAAACGTACGAGGGACGGTTAATCCGCCAATAGCAACTTCTTGAATGTCAAAATTAAGCGTCCCATCTTTCATCACCGGCAGTGCTTTAATCAACAACTGCCCTTCAAACGGTTGAGTTACTGTGCCTGACACTTCAATGCCATCCGAGTGAATTGCGGCTTGAGCAGAAGTCAAAGGCAAATCGCCTGATCCGGAAAGCAAAAGAGCTGTTAACTCGCGCTCTGTCACTGTTAATGAAATATCAACCGGATTTTCAGGCGTTGCCGTTCGCATAAGAAAAGCGATTTCACCAATTTTATTTTCAAGCCCGGCGCGTTCTTTTTCTCTCTCGCTTTCGGAAAGTTCAATCCGGCGCACTGCATCTTTGGGTGAAGAAAAAAATTGCGAAAGCCACGGAATGCGAAGAATACCGACAGCTGATAATACGATAACGATGGCCGCGGAAACCAACACTATAAACATCAGCGCGCATAATCCGCATCCTTTTTTCTTTTGTGACATGGGATCGCTCATACATTATTTCACTGTAACGCTTTTTGCCAAATTTCTTGGTTTGTCAGGATTATTTCCCTTTAAAATTCCTAAATTATACGCCAATAACTGAATCGGTAAAACATTGACCATATACGAAAGTTCCCCAACATCAGGAACATGAAGCCAGTAATCAAACACTTCATGCTTGTGCGGCCCAATGCCGATAATAACCCCTCCGCGTGCCTGCACTTCTTTGGCATTCGATATGATATCTATGGTATCGCCATCATTGCCTGTTAATACAATCACCGGCGTTTTTTTGGTGATAAGCGCAAGCGGTCCGTGTTTCAATTCGCCTGCCGCAAAACTTTCAGCATGAATATAACTGATTTCCTGTAATTTAATAGATGACTCTTTTGCAATCGGGACATTGACCCCGCGTCCTAAAATATACACATGTTCCTGTCGTACTAACATTTTTGCTATTTTTTTTACATACTGTCCGTAACGCGGATTGAGTAAGTCGTTCATCTGTCCGGCAACTTCAACCAGCAGGCGCTTGCCTTCGGCAATATCTCCTCGAACAGCATACGCCAATAATGTCATCACCGCATATTGAGCAGTCACCGCTTTTGTTGATGCCACAGCCCGCTCCGGACCGGCATGAATAGGAAACACATAATCCGCAAGCCGCGCAATGGTTGAACTTGTATTATTCAGTATGCCAATCACTTTTACCTTTTTTTTCTTTGCGGTCTCAATCGCTTCAATAACATCAGCCGTCTCACCACTTTGAGAAACAACAATCATCAAACTCCGCGGAGTTAAAAAACCGGAAAAATGTTTAAACTCGCTTGCCTCAACAGCGTTAATGTGCCGATTCCCAATCTTTGCAAATACATATTCACCAAGCTTGCATACCGCGGCGGCAGACCCGCAACCAACTAAAAAACTCCCATATGCGTGATCAATCATGTCTGCAACTTTTTTCAATTGCTGTTCATCTTGTTCCACGGCCCGACGCGTGGTCTCTTTCTGCTCCATAATCTCTTTAATCATGTAATGAGCATAATCTCCTTTTTCTGCGTCTTTCGCTTTTATATCAACGGTAATTTTACGGCGCGCGACATGAGAGCCGTTTGAAAGTGAAAAAAACTCTGGTCGCGCGTCTTTAACACAAACCATTTGGCCATCATCAAGATAATACACTGTATTTGTATACGCAATAAAAGCGGGAATATCAGATGCGATAAAAACTTCATGAGGCGCGACGCCGACAATAAGCGGAGAGCCATTCCGCGCGGCAATAATCTCCTGACTCCCTTGCTCCATGACAACAATCGCATTTCTCCCTTCTAAATCCTTCATCGTTCGCCGCACCGCCTCTTTAAGCGGATGCTTTTTACGATATTCCTCAATAGTATTTGCAATAACTTCAGTATCTGTTTCAGACAAAAAGACATACCCTTTTTTTTCGAGATTTTTTTTCAGCGCTCCATAATTTTCTACAATCCCGTTTTGGACGAGAACAACTTTTTTGTTCATCGAAAAATGGGGGTGCGCATTTTTGACCGTCACACCTCCATGAGTTGCCCAGCGCGTATGACCGATACCATCGCGCGCTTGAGATAACTTCAAATCAGCCATGGAGACCGATCCTATTTCTCCGGTATTGCGTACACGATTCAACACTCCGGTTTCAGACCGAACGGCAATACCCCAGGAATCATATCCCCGGTATTCAAGATATTTAAGCCCTTCTAAAATCCGCTGTCGTGCGTCATGAGGACCCTGATACGCAACTATACCGCACATAGTGAACTATAAAAAATAACAAAGCCGCATCTTCTTGTTTTTTATTTTCGTCATCAGTTGACAGATGCAGTCGCTCGTATCGCGAACTCATCTTTTACCACAATTTTCTTGCTAATCATAATATCATATAAAAAACGATCAGTAATAGAAAGCCGATAACGGTACTCATCTATAGGGAAAAAGCTGTATCGAATGGGCTGTCCAAACTTTTGAGAAAACCGGGCAAGTAATGGCTCCAGACGTTTTCTATCAAGTATAGAACCGGCCATCAGTAAATCGGATTTTGTATGCGCTCCTGTAAATACGCCCGTTAAAATAATAACATCCAAATCTCCCAAACTTTTCAACTCTTCAGCAACGTCACTTTCAATCACCGTATCCGCTTTTGTAAACAGCGCTCGCAATTCATCAAATAAAATAAAATTCTCTTTTGCTTTATAATACATTTTTTGATCTTTTGCCTCCTCTGACAGCAATCCGAACTTAACCAAATTCGCGAGTTCTCGGCGAATGGAATGGATATGTTCCCCAGTCAGGCGAGTAAGCTCACGCACATAATACGCCTGCTCTGGATTTCGCAGAAAATAATTCAATAACTTCACTCTTGTTTTTGAACTAAAAATGTGTTCAAGCATACCTGACTGACCTTTCCTCAAACAACTTAGTATAGTATACTATCCGCAACACCATTCTGCAACTATGGCGAACGAACTTGAGCATATTCTCCTCAATACCTACGATGATCAAACCCCTATTAAGTGTATCACTGGGAAAACCGGAAATGCGGGGACCTGCATTATCATGGGAGGATTTATAGGACATGGAAACCAATGGGGAAGCGCACTCCCTCGTGTTATTGACACCATTCAAAAGGGATATTCCGATGCCGTAACAAACGACCCAGAAGCGGCGCTTGAAAGATCGTTGCAAAGCGCCAATTACACAATAGCTCAAATTATAAAAGAATTTGGCAAAGAATGGCTTGCGAATTTCTATTTTATAGGGATAGCAAGAAAAAAAAATCAGGTTCACTTCAGCCGAGTCGGAAAAATGCACGCATTTCTTATTTTTAAAAACACAATTACAGACCTTGCTCCATTAACCTACGATGACTACGAAAAAACGAACCCACTTAAAACATTTTCTTCAATTATAAGCGGAGATCTCACCCCGCACTCCCAGCTTGTCATATGCACAGACAGCGTACTTGATTACCTTTCGCTTGAACGACTTAAAAGAACTGTCGCAGATACCGTTGTTGGAAAAAGAGAAGAAGCATTTCGTTCCCTTCTTGCAAAAGCGCCCGGACACTTGCCGTTTGGCATTGCTATCATTAACCATGAAAACGGCGACTATCCTTCTCGTCCTCTCTCTGCGCAAAAATCATCTCAACACAAACCCGTACATATCACCGAGGAACTCCACTCAATGCCACTTCAAACACCACCCCACACACAGGACCAACATCCATCGCGATTAGTACCCAAACACGCTATCTCAAAAACATTCCGCACTCCGCCTCTTTTCCCAACAGGAGAAATCAAACAAACATTAACTCAAATACTCAGTCGCTTATGGACAAAATGGTGCTTTTTTATTAAAGATATTAACCGTCCAAAATCAGCGACATCAGTGCGACAAAGAAGTTATCTTTCTCTAAAAAATGCGTCTAAAAAAAACATACTCATCCTTATTCTTCAAAGCATTTCAGCCATTGGAATAATCACTGGCCGAGGATTAACCTCTGCGCGTTCATGGTGGAAGCATGCGGCGCGCATAACCAAACTTCTCTTAACATTCGCCTGTATCCTTTTAATCCTGTTTCTTTTTAATCTTTCACGAACGCATCGCTCTCAAATAAAAGAAAAAGACATTGAAACCTACAACCAAACCCTTGAAATGATTCAATCTCTGCAAGATCGAACCACATCTGCTTTACTGTACAGCGACAACGCAAAGGCAGAGGAACTCCTTGAAGAAGCTCACCAGTTGGTTCAATCCCTGCCAACTGATACTCAAAGCAGAAGCGAAAAGCAAGCCATGCTGTTAGAACAAATAACCACGCAACTCAACAAAACAAAAAATCTTTCAACCATAACCGATCCGCTCCTTGTGGTTGATCTTGAAATAGCAGATACCTCTATCAACCCAAAACAACTGTTAACCATACAAAGAATCCTCTATACCTATAGCTCTGCCACAAACACTCTCTTTGCAATTAACCCGGCGGAAAAATCCGCAACACGCATTCAAGCAACTCCAGCTATCACCGGCTTTTTTGAACAAGCGTCAGTCAGCGATACAGGTATGCTTGTGTTTTATCATAATAATAACGGCTTTATCGCGTTTGACCCTAAAACACAAACATACAACGCTCTGCCGATTGATATCGGCGACGGCACTGTGGATCGATTTCTCCTCTACCAGAAAAAATTCTACCGCTTTGATAGCGCGCGCAAACAAATTTATCGCCATAACGCCACTGGAGACGGATTCGGTCCGGGTACTCCGTGGGTTACGGACGGACTTTCACAAGATAGCGCTCAAGCCCGCGATATTGCAATAGATGGGTCTATTTACTTGCTTCTGCCATCAGGAAATATTATAAAATATCTTTCAGGAAAACCAGAGACGTTTGTTCTGTCAAAGATTGATCCGTGGTTTTCTTCTCCAACGCGTATCGTAACGAACGCTGACATGAAAAATATATATATCCTTGACCCGCAAAGCAAACGATTGGTGGTTATCACCAAAAGTGGCGAGGTAATAAACCAATACACATCAAACGTATTTGATGATCTTCGCGATGTCGTTATAGATGAAAGCAAACAAATGGCGTATCTATTGAACAATAAAAAAATTTATGCTATCGCGTTGAGTTCGCAACAATAACATATTCCGTGGAATATAAAAAAGAGACCAATTATGGTCTCTTTTTTATTCACTCAATCATGGCTTACTTAACCGACACTGTCGCCCCTGCTTCCTCCAACTGCTTTTTCATTTTTTCGGCATCTTCTTTATTCACGCCTTCTTTGACTGTTTTCGGCGCGCCTTCAACTAAGTCCTTTGCTTCTTTCAGCCCAAGATCAGTAACAGCGCGAACGGCTTTGATAACATTGATTTTGTTATCGCCAGACGATATTAATTCAACAGTAAAGCTGGTTTTTTCCTCTGCCACTTCGGCAGGTGCGCCTGCTCCGGCAGGGCCTCCTGCCATCATCATAGGCGCGGCGGCTGATACGCCGAATTTTTCTTCTAAAATCTTTACAAGCTCTGAAAGATCTAATACTGACATCTTCTCGATTTGCTCTACAAGCGCCTTAAATTTTTCTGGCACTTCGATTATTTTTTCATCACTCATAGATAGATAGTTAAATCAATAAACCGATGAACGTATGAACCTATAAACATCTCTGTTCACTGGTTCTCATATTCTTCAGTTATTCGATTCATGTACCAATTAACTCTTTGCCTCTTTTATAGCGTTTAAAACATTTATAACACTGCGAACATTTCCTGCTAATACATTCACAAACCCGGATAATGGCGCTTTGATAGTACCAACGGTCATTGCGATCAATTCCTCTTTAGATGGCAAGAGCGCAAGCGACACAATCTGACTGGCATCTAATATCTGCTGTTCAAGAATACCGCCTAATATTTTGACGTTTTCATTCTCTTTTGCAAACGACTGAATGGTTTTTGCCGGAGCAAGAGCGTCTGTGCGTCCGAAAGCCACCATAAGTGTTCCCGTCGCATCGTCAATATTCACATCAGTAATATTTTTTCCCGCAAACAATCTCTTCATCAGCGTCTTTTTAACAACAGTCATATCAACACCTGACTCTTTCATCTTGCGACGAAGATGTTCCAATGCAGATATCGGCGTTGCAGTGAATTGGGCTATGACTATTGATTTCGCTTGATCAAACCGAGACCCGATATCGCTTAAAATAGCTACTTTTTGCTGTCGTGTTTTTGGCATATATACTATTTCCTTTCTTGTCCGCCAGAGATGGATTGAAACTGCTTGCGAAATGTTCTTCGCTTACGCTCGAATATTTCGAACCAGTTTTAACAAAAAAACGACTCTGGCATTCCATAGTCGACCTTTCGCCCAACACTAAAGATGGTTGAACGCTCCTCGGTAAGGTTAGGTTATTAAGCTCTTTTTGTGCGAGCCCTTACGGTCTACGGAATACGAGAATATAGTATCAAATAATAAAAATACTGTCAACACAAACCAAACAAGAATGTATCTTCACACCTTTTCTTTTCCTGGTATACGACCACGAATATGACGACCCCGCGCTTTTTGGAGTGATTCCAAATACAGGACCCCACTGTCCTGCTCCACTCCCATATTCCCAAGCAGTCGAAAACTCCCCTCTCCAAATGTCTCTTCAACAAGGCGAGCAATTGGCAACAACCTGCCAGTAAAATGCGCTTGTAAAAATTCTTTAAAAACATCGTCTACCACTGAAAACCGATCCGGAAACTCTTTTTGAATTTCCTTACACACATACTCAAGCACTCTCCTTTGGGATGCATATCCCATGCCCTCAAAATCATCAGGATCACTTTTACTCACCCAAATAATCTCATCTTCTGATAAATCATGCTTCTCTGCGAATCGCTTTTTCTTCGCCAAAGCCTCGTCTGATAATAGCCAATCTTTTTCTTCTTCCAATACCGTGAGTGAAAGCAACCTATGTGTGAATTCTTTTTGTTGGCACGCAATAATCGCCTCGTCTAATCCACTAAAATGCTTATGTAACTCATCTTGGAATGTTCCTCCAGCAGAAACACCTGCTCTATAGTAATAAATCCATAGATCATCCCCCTCTCCCTGAACTAATAGCGAGAGATGCGCTTTTATATGAAGAGTTTCATGAAATACACAGGAACCGAAATAAACAGGACTTTTGCGAACATGATCAGCATTAAAAACCATCGATTGCTCTATCCATTGATGCTCTGCGTGTCCAAATAAAGATATCTCTTTATAAATATCGGCAGGTAGTATGTGATAATTTTCTACTGGCACATCAAAAACATCAATTCCACATTGCTCAAGCAATTCATTTGTTGCCTTATTCACACAAGCAATCAAAGCAATTTCTTGCTCTATTTTAGGCAGTTCATTCTGCTGAAATTTTTCTCGCAAATCATTGGGCAAATACTCAATATGATGATGAAATGCGTTATCAATATCTACTCTCACTTTTTCTTTGCCTTCCTCTGACGCATTGCCAATAATACGAACACGAGATCCTCGTTCCATAGGTTTACCGAAGATACTTTGCTTTATTCCGTTTATGCTCTTCAAAATTCTTGCTAAAAATGGTTGTGCCGTCGGGAGTACTCAAAAAATACCAATATTCATTTTGAGTCGGATATACCGCGGCTTCTAATGAATCAGACCCCGGATTGCTGATTGGCCCGGGTGGCAAACCGCGATATTTATACGTATTGTAAGGTGAATCAATTTTTGTGTCATCAAGCGAAATTCCAGGTGTTTTTTTCTTGGTAACATAATTCACTGTTGAATCCGCCTGCAGTGCAACCCCCTCATCTAATCTGCGCCAAAACAAATCCGCAACCATCTTTTTATCCTCCGGCGTTCTAACCTCGCGCTCTAAAATAGAAGCCAATGTTACAACTTCAAAAACTGTTCTCTTTTGCGACGCGATATCAGCTCGCATATCACCTGTCATCACAACATCAAACTCCCCTATCATACGATTCACAATATCTTCAGCAGTCGCATCTTTAAAAATGCGATAGGTGTCTGGAAACAAATATCCCTCAAGCGACGCATTGAGAGGCGCATCGGCAAGTACGGGAAATGCTTGACGTAATGATTGTGGGATTCCGGAATCAGCAAAAACAATGTCTAAAAATTCATCCCCGACTACAACTCCTTCTCTCATCAAATAATCATTCATATCAGATATATTCCAACCCTCGATAGTTGTGATCACTTGCTCATTAGAAAGCGGGCCTGTAGAAAGCACGTTTGCTATTTTACCCAATGACCACCCCTGCTCCAATTCATATGCCCCTGCCAATAGTTTTGCCTGCAACCCCTTGAGCACAATATATGTTTTAAACCAAAACTCGGACTCAATGTACCCCGCCTGCTTAAGCCGATTGGCAATCACAGACACTCCCTCCCCTTGCTCTATAATAAATGTATTCTCTTCCACCTCTGGTGTATCATTCGGCTGATTATCTTTATTACCAGAAACAAAAAATACCCCTAATCCTAAAACAACGATAATCCCAAGCAGAATATATTGTGTTTTTTTGCGATGATGTTGTTTTTCAAATACATTTTCTTCCATAGTATAAAATATCGTTCATCATTTTATAAATACTCCTCAAGGCCTGTGTCTTGCATCTTTTTAACAAGTTCTTTGACTCTTTGCGCCTGATCTTTCGGGCAAATAAGAAGCGCATCAGGAGTGTCTATAATAATCATATCAGAAATACCAATAGTTGCGATAAGCCGGTTCGCTTCTGAATAAATCAATGAGTGTTGCGTATCTATGCCAATATGCTTTCCCTTCACGATCATGCCCCAAGACCCCTCACTACCCTCCCCTTGGTAAAGGGAGGAAGCAAGAGGAGTATCGCCTCCCTTAGGAGAGAGGGACGATGATAAAATATCCTGCACCGCGCGCCAATGACCGATATCAAGCCAACCGATGTCTGCCGGAATAACTAATAAATCAGGTATTTTTTCCATAATCGCATAGTCAATCGAAATAGCAGGCAGAGCATCGTAAATATTTCTCTTTTTATCTTCATCCTCTATCTGCATCATCGCCTGAACTCCTGTATATATTTCTGGCGCATACTGCTCATATAAAGAAAGAAGATGTTTGACAGTAAAAAAAAACTGAAGTGGATTCCATAAAAAATTTTCTTGTTTGATATAATCTTTTGCTGTTTCAATATCCGGTTTTTCAACAAATCGTTTAACCGTATAAACACAAGTATTTGATATTTGATATTTGATATTTGATATTTCGTACTCGATATATCCATACCCTGTTTCCGGATATTGAGGAACAACGCCCAACAAAACGCCTTCATTTGGATGAGCCAACAAAATATCCGGAATAGAAGAAAGAATATCTTTATACCTGTCTTCATTGGCAATATACGCGTCTGCCCCACAAATCCCAATTAAACCATCAGGATCGCGCTCTGCAATTGTCATAGTGGCAAGACAAATCGCAGGAGCATTATCCCTGCGAGACGGCTCGCAAATGATATTAGCAGGAGCAATCGTTTCTGTTTGAGAAGCGACAAGGTTACGATACTGTTCATGCGTTGAAATAAAAATTCGGTCGCGTTCAATGACCGATTCAAGCCGCTGTATGGTTTTTTGCAATAACGTATCTGTATCTAAAAACGGGCGCACCTGTTTTGGAACGCCTTTGCGCGAAACCGGCCAGAGCCGCGTTCCATGCCCACCGGCAAGTATCACTATGTTTAATGCCATATCAAAACTATTAAACACCTCTTTCTATAGTATCATTCCCTTTCTCTTTTTGACAACTACAGTCTTGTACAATACAAGATGAGCCCCAAATAGAGAGTGCCTCTAATGCGAAATGAGCCCGAAAGGGGCCCATTTGCAGAAATGGTGAGAGTGTCATACTGAAGGTTGTATGACTATCATTATGAACGACTCTCACCTGTGCAGTATCGCACATCTCAACGCTTTCTTAAAGGTCTCAAAAAGTATCGAGTTCAGGGGAGCATCACAGAAAGAAAAATATACATGGATAGAAATCATTCTCGGACGTTTCAGATATTTCTCACTGCGTAAAAAAGACAAGACCAGTGTCAAGTCGTATCTGACACGGATGACGGGATACTCTGATTCCCAGATGACACGACTTATTAGTAAGAAAAAGCGTGTTGGCAAAATTGTCGCATATTCAAACAAGCGTCATCATTTCCCAACCCGATATACTCCACACGATATCGCACTCCTTGCAGAAACGGATCTTGCGCATGAACAGCTTTCAGGTTATGCAACAAAACGTATCTTGGTTCGTGAGTATGAGCAATTTCATCACGACCAGTATGAACACCTTACTCATATTTCCGTATCTCATCTGTACAACCTGCGTGGCACACGCCAGTATATGAGTAGGACGAAATATTTCACTAAGACGTCCCCCACACAGAGCGCGATTGGAGAACGCAGGAAACCGCGGCCAGAGGGAAAACCAGGGTTTTTGCGCGTAGATACAGTACATCAGGGAGATATGGGGGGAGAAAAGGGCGTGTACCATATCAACCTTGTAGATGAAGTATTGCAATGGGAAGTAGTAGGGGCTGTAGAAGGAATTTCAGAACAATTCCTGTCGTCATTATTGGAAGAGTTATTAAATCAGTTCCCGTTTTGCGTGAAAGCATTTCACTCGGATAATGGGTCAGAATATATCAACCACGTCGTTGCAAAATTACTGAATACGCTGTTGGTTAAACAGACAAAATCCAGAGCGCGGCATTGCAATGACAACGCATTGGTGGAAAGCAAAAATGGAGCAGTGGTACGAAAGCACATGGGATACGCGCACATCCCACGGAAATATGCTACGCCAATCAATGAGTTTTATCAGGAACATTTCAATGTGTATTTAAACTACCATCGTCCGTGTGGATTTGCGACGGTACTCACGGACGAGAAGGGAAAGCAGAAAAAAGTATACCAGACATATCAGACGCCATACGAACGATTACGAGCACTGCCGGAAGGAGAGAAGCACTTGAGGAAAGGAATGACGTTTGAGATATTGGACAAAATTGAGCATGAGCAAAGTGACAATGAATGTGCACTGCTCATGCAAAAAGCAAAGCATGAATTATTCGCAACATTCAAAAAATGACGCTCTCACCCTCCACTTTTTTGGGGCTCATCTCTTGACTGGAAAAGACTACTACGCAACCCATTGTCTTACTTTTTTCACGGCCGTGAAAAAAGTAAGACAGCCCCATAAAATAAAAAAGAAGGTACGGGGCTAAGCATGTTGGACGTGCGTCGCTCAAGTACCTCCTCATCTCCCCTTGGTTAAGGCGGAGATGCTATTGGTGTTTCCCCTATTCTTTATTACTACGCAGAGCATACCCTAGGGTAAGGTTTCTCCACGGTCGCGATGTTTCGTTCATCGGGACAATTAACATAATACACTATTACAAATATCTGTCAATAGCGTGCGCATAAATCACTATTACGACAACATGTGTGTTTTAGAAATGATATATGGCACAAGCCCGCCGATAAAAAAACCAGCCAACACGTCGCTTGGGTAATGTACGCCAACCATGACACGGCCCAGCCCCACCAATAGCGCCGCGATAATAAACCCCGTTTTCACATTTTTTGAAGCCAAAGGGTAGGCACTGATAAAAACACCTACCAAAGCCATCGCAACTGCCGCATGAGACGAGGGAAATGACCCTGACGGATTCGGTTCCCCTATCGCAATAACTGCTCCTGTTTCCTGAACAAACGGTCTCTCCCGAGGCACGATAATCTTAACCGCATACACAACTGCTAATGTTGATAAAACGCACAACACAAAAAACAGCAATCGTTGTCGTAATGGATACAATGTTCGTTTCATCAACACTAGTGCAAACACAACCATTGCAATGCCCCACACCAAAACCTGACTACATAAAATCGCAATTGACTGCCCGGCTTCCGAATTACTCAAGCTATTGATAATAAAAAAAAGAAATGACTCCATATATAAAGGGTATTAACCCTGTGTTATCTGCGCTCGCTCGGAAGAGCAAATGATTTTGCTCTTCGCTCACTCGCTTGATAATAAAAATGATATACCTCCCCCTACCCCTCCTATTTTAGGAGGGGGGGGCTATTACACCAACGACGTCCCTTTCATTTCTTTAGGTTGGGGGATATGTAAAATTTTCAACACAGTCGGCGTAACATCTGCCAATACACCAGATGGAATCAATTGATATAGTTCTCTATTTTGATCGTGATTTTTAAACTGCTCGCCAATAATCAACACAGGCACAGGCAACGCTGTATGTTGTTTATTGATATGCCCGGTTTGAACATCAAACATAATTTCCGCATTCCCGTGATCTGCTGTTATGATTAAACACCCGTCCGGCTGAATCAACTGATACAACCGTCCCAAACATTCGTCAACAACCTCAACCGCCTTAATCGTTGCTTTTAAATCGCCAGTATGACCCACCATATCAGGATTCGCGTAATTTACTATAACAACATCATAGAGCCCCTTTGCCAATTCCTCTTCTATCCGAGCTGTGATTTCATACGCTGACATCTCAGGCTTTTCGGCGTATGACGCAATGCGAGGAGAAGGAATCAAAATATCATCTTCATTTTCCGTTTTCCCTTCCTTCCCTCCATTCAAAAAATAGGTTACATGAGCGTATTTTTCCGTTTCAGCAATATGCAATTGCCACAACCCTGCCTGCGCCAACTGACACGGCAATGGACACTCAACCTCCTCTGGAGGAAACGCCACAAAAACAGGCTGGCTGGCTTCGTATTCAGCCATTGTAACAAAATATATGTTTTCCAATTTTACGCGTTCAAATCCTGAAAAATCAGCAGAAACAAATGCGTGCGTCAACTCACGCGCCCGATCAGGCCGAAAGTTAAAAAACAGAACACTATCTCCACTTTGGATCGTCGCAATCGGCGCGCCGTCTTTTTCAATAACTGTCGGCTCAATCTCTTCATCATAAATTTTCTTTGCGTACCACGATTCAATTGCTTCAATCGGATCGCCAAACCGATATTCTGAAGCCCCTTCTGTTATCGCGCGATACACCTTTTCAATCCGCTCCCAATGATTATCACGATCCATGGCATAAAATCGTCCAGTAATACTTGCAATACTCCCCACGCCTGATCCTTTTATATAATCTGATAATTGCCGTACAAATTCTTTTCCACTATTAAACGGCGTGTCGCGACCGTCAAGAAACGCATGAATCCAAACCTTTTTTGCGTTCTTTTTTTTACATATATCAAGAATCGCGTACAAATGATCTAAAAAACTATGCACACCGCCAGAAGACACCAGCCCCATGATATGAACTGATCCGTTATTTTTTTCCGCCGTATCAATAGCTACATTCAGCACGGTATTCTTATAAAAACTTTTGTCAAAAATAGCATGATTGATCCGTGGCAAATCCTGATAGACGATTTTCCCGGCGCCGATATTTAAATGCCCTGTTTCGGAATTCCCCATCTCTCCTAACGGTAATCCAACTGCTTCACTGCTCGCCTGAACCGCAAGCGCTGTATATTCTTGCACAAACGTATCAATATTCGGTGTCTTTGCCAAACCAATCGCATTCGCAGGATTATTTTCCGCAATACCAAAACCATCTACTATGGCAAGAATGAGTGGTTTAGGAGAGATACTTGGTTGTGATTGAGTCATATATTACTTTTTCAATACACTCTCACACGTCATTGCATCTGGCTTTTTAATTCCTAAAAGATCGCAAATGGTGGGGGCGACATTTCCCAATACTAATTCTTTTTTTGTCATATCAAGCTCATGCGAAGATGAAATAAGATACAAAGGAACAGGAGTTGACGAATGTTCAGTATTCACTTCCCCTGATGCCGGATCAAGTACGCACTCTGCGTTGCCATGATCCGCAGTAATCACAAGATGTCCATTGTATTTTTTCACTTCTTCAAGCAACCGTTCGATATGCGTATCTGTCGCCTCAACCGCCTTAATAGTTGCCTGCAAATCACCAGTATGCGCAATCATATCCGGAGCCGCGATATTCACTGCATAAAAATCATACCTGCATTTTTCCATTTCAGAAATAATACAATCAATAAGTTCTTTTGTCATCATTTCCGGTTTTTGTTCATAATGCGCAAGATCAGGAGACGCAATCATTTGCCGCTCTTCTCCGCCAACAGGATGAGCGTATCCGCCGTTGAGAAAAAAAGTCATATGCGCAAATTTTTCCGATTCTGCTAAATAAAACTGCCTGATATCACGCAATACCATAGGAAGCGTTTCCGGAACCGGCTGTGGGTGATATGCGAACATTGCTGTCCCAAGAGAGGGACCGAAATCAGTCAGCCCCACAAACCGCACATTGCGTATCACGCGTTCACGGACAAATGCTCCTGGGTTGGCTGTTTCAAAATCATCCTGAACAAATACCTTGGTAAGCTGACGCGCGCGATCTGAACGAATATTAAAAAAAATAATTGAATCATTATCCTCTATTTTCACAACCGGCTGTCCTTGATCATCAACAATCACAGACGGCTCTAAAAATTCATCTGTCATGTTTTTATTATAGCAATGCGCAATTGCTTCTTCTGCTGTTGTATAGTGCACCCCCTCTCCTTGCGCAAGCAAGCGATACGCTTTTTCCGTATTCTTCCATTCCTTTTTCCGATCCATGGCGTAAAACCTACCAACAACACTTGCAATGGTCTGGCCGGGTTTCATATGCTCGCGTAATTGTTTAAGCAACGTAATGGCGTGATGCGGTGGACTGTCACGGCCGTCGGTAAATAAATGAATCCATACTTTTTTCAATGCGTACGCATCGCACATCTCAAGCAGAGCCCATACATGACGCGGATCTGCATGAGCGCTTTGCGTATCAGTCAACAATCCCATGATATGAATATTCGTATCCCACCGCTGAACATGTTCAAGCGCTTCTTTTAAAGATTGGTTTTCATAAAACTGTTTACTTTCAACAGCATCTAAAATCACCACATCATCTTGTTTCACAATACGACCGGCTCCAAGATTCATATGCCCTGCTTCGGAATTTCCATTTTGATTATCAGGCAATCCGACTGCGGCCCCTGACGCGGCAAGCGAAAGATAGCCGACATCTTTATCAAGCTGATCAAATGTCGGCGTTTTCGCAAGCGAAATAGCATTTCCTTTATTTTCAGGACCAATCCCCCAGCCATCAATGATGACTAATACGACCGGCTCTTTATGGTGTAATACAGTCGGCATACAGAAGCGTTAACAATTGACAATACTCATTTCCAACCACCTCATCTTATCCCGTCTGTGAGCGCTTGGCAATGCGACGCGGTGGGTTCACGGTGCCATCAGCTACTGCCACCACCTCAACGGGTGGATTTGCTTGCAGTGATAGAGGCAGAGTAAAAATAAATCTCGCACCTTGCCCTATTCCGTTACTCTCGGCCCAAATCCGGCCACCATGCATCTCAATAATTTTACGCGCAATATATAAGCCAATACCAGAGCCCGTCGTATTAGTGGTCAACCCTTTTTCACCACGAGAAAACTTTTGAAACAATTTTACTATCGTTTCTGCGTCAATCCCCATACCAGTATCTTCTACCACGCATTGCACCGCGTGTGGCTCTGGCTTTAATGTTATTGTAACACTGCCTTTTTGAGTATATTTCAAAGCATTATCAATTACATTCATCACCACGTCATGCATTTTATCTTTATCAATATACAACGCAGGGATAACAGCTGTAGCCGGAACAAAACGAAGGTTAAGATTTCTGCGTTTTGCCTCTGGTCTCAACTCTATCATCACGCTTTCAATAATTTCTTGTATCGTATTAAGCTGATATTTCATCTGTAATTTACCTGCCTCTATGCGGGATACATTTAAAAACACGGTTACAAGCCGCGACAACCTGTCTGCCTGCATAAACACATCTTGTAACCGATCTTTTACTACCGCATTCCCCACATCTCCCATATCGCCTTTAAGTATCATATCCAAATATCCCTTAATACCAGTAAGTGGCGTACGTATCTGATGCGCGGCAATAGACAAAAACTCTGTTTTCGCGCTATCTAATAATTTTAATTTTTTATTGGCGCGTGTGAGTTGTTTTGCGAGTTGTTCCACACGTTCGCGCCCGGCTACTTCTTTAGAGACACTGCGTATCAGCAAAATACCAAAAATCAGCATCAGAATAAATAAAATAATATCAGGTAATGCCGCTCGTACACTATCAGCGCTTATAACACGCACCATGAGCGTAATAATAATCGCAAATACCAAAACCTGGGTTGCGATAATTTTAATGTTCAAAAGTTTATATCGCACAATGGCATACGCGGTTAAAATAACATACACAGAAACCAAAATATTTCCTATCGGAGGAATAGGAATACGATACCATAGAAAATAATTAGTAATACCGCCACTAAATCCCAACACCATCCCAAGCAACATATATCTCACTTGCGAGCGCAATAATCCTGATGACGAATGATAGGCCTGCACAAGCAAAGATGTTGTGTATATCACTGTCAAGAGCCACACAAAAAGGCCTGCCGCATACAGGGGTCCTGCAATAGGCCAAAATGCAAATCCCGCCACTGGTTCAACATGCGAAACCATGTGTGGTGAAAAACTCAACAGCGCAAAAACACTAAAATAGATATAACTGCAAACAAGGATAATTTGTTTAACGCGCAATTTATTAACAAGCGCTAAAACAAAATGCAAATATGTGGCAGGAATAAACGAAGCAAAAAACATTAAAATACGGGAAAACAACAGCGCGTCAGATTCAGACGACGCAAGTTGCCAAAAATAATACCACACACTCCATAAACCGACGGAAGAAGCGAATAATGTAAAACTTATACGCACACGAGAATTTTTTGCGCGCAAAAAAACAAATCCCCCAAGTATGATGCTTGTGATTGCATTCACCAAAGCAGAAAATGCGTAAAATGTCATACGTTACGAAATAAAAAAAGAGGAGATATGGCGTACTGTTCAATAGTATACCATATTCCCCTATTCCCGTTGAGGTTTTCGTCCCCACACCACAACGTGAATGTGGTGTGGTTCAACTTGAAGACGCACATCGTCGAATCCAGCCTCAATCATCAAATTGGCAACTTGTTCTGGTGTGCGGTACACCATTTTAGGCCAGTTGATGACTGTATGGAGAAAACGCCTTTCAACGTTCTCCATAATATTAGCGGTTACGAACACGCCGTTGCTCACCATCGCTTCCAAGATCAACTTGAATAGTCGGATGGCGCGCTCATCGTCAAGATAATCCAAGTATCCGACCATCTCGACTATATTAGGTTTTTGTAAACGAAGCTTTTTTACCACTGCATGAGAGATGTCCCGCGTTTCCGCGCAAACGCTATCGCTTATTCCCAAAATTTCTGCGGTCTCTTTGATATACTCCACTGCTGTGGGGTCATAATCAGAGAGATACACAGAAACAGGGATTTCCTCTGCGGTTTGTACAATGCCGGACAAAACCGCAGGTGCGCTTCCGCACGCCAATGACGCAACACGCACCGGCAATTCGTATTGCGACATCTCTGTTAAAAGGTCGCCAATGAGTCGAGTGACGATTCGCAAACGATTACGTACCGCTTGCGCATTCATCATCCCAACCCAAAAATCATCACACTGCGCCCCAAAACTGGGCACCTTTTGCACTTCGTAAAAATAGATTTGGTGCAATGATTTCCAGCCGGAAGCATTTTGCCGGATAGTGCTGTTTGCTTGCCCGCGCCAGTCAAAGAATGGGCTTGCAAACGCACTCCCATGTCCAATACGACGCATCGCATCCTCGACAAGGGCATCAAGAATGCCTTGTTCACCCATCTGCTGATAAGGTGAACTATGAGACTCGAACTCCCCCGACATCATCGGGACAGTGCCCTGTTCAGCATTGATGAATGTCCCTTGCTTCATCAATTCCTGCCACATTTCCCATGACACTCCTTCAACAGACCGAAGGAGTATCCAGTCGAGCAACGCAGGCGTTGGGGAAAGGATTTTAGGAATAGGATAGTTGGGTGCGACTCCCACTCCTGGTAAATCCGTTGCCACTACCTGCAATGCACTACTTTGCATTGCATACTCCTTCTGGTGTGAGTTTGGTTAAAATGACAAATATAAAAATATAATAAAACTACAATTCTGTCAAATAAAAAGACGCGCTCGCAACGCGTCTCTAGTTCATTATAAAAAAACTCACTACGCCACTTCTTCTGCCAGTTCGACAAGCCGATGGGAATAACCCCACTCATTGTCGTACCATGCGATAACCTTGACCATATCGCCGTCTACAACTTGCGTTAACGACAAATCCACAATGGCGGAATAAGAACTCCCCACAAAATCAGAAGAAACCAATTGTTCATTAGTAACAGCTAAAATATTTTTATAATTCGCCTGTTTACTTGCTTTTATAAATGCGTCATTTATGTGATCTTTTGTAACTTTTTTCTTAAGCACCAATGTGATATCAGAAAGCGATACCACTGGCACCGGCACACGAATTGCCACCCCGTCAAATATTCCTTTCAACGCCGGGATTGTCTCGGTCGTCGCAATGGCGGCGCCAGTCGTGGTTGGAACAATATTTACAGCCGCGGCACGCGCTCTGCGCAAATCCTTATGCGGACCGTCTTGTAAATTCTGATCCGCAGTGTATCCATGCACCGTTGTCATCATGGCTTTTTTAATACCAAACTCGGATTCCAACACATTCATAACTGGTGAAATGCAATTGGTTGTGCACGATGCGTTTGAGTGAACTTTGCTTTTTGCTTTTTTGATATGTGCGCTGTTGACACCGCGCACAAATGTCCCAATATTTCCACCTTTGCCTGGTGCTGAAATAATCACGCTTTTTGCACCAGCAGTAATATGCGCACTTGCTTTTTCTTCTGACGTAAACATACCAGTGCATTCCAACACAACATCAACATTCAACTTTTTCCACGGCAACATTGCTGGGTCTTTTTCCGCGTACACTGGAATTTTTTTACCATCAACAATCAATGCGTCTTGTGTTGCTTTCACTGTCCTTGCGTATTTTCCATACGCTGTATCGTACTGCAATAAATGCGCCAATGTTCGCGCGTCTGTTAAATCGTTAAGTGCGGCAACAGTGATATTCTTTTTTTCAAACGCGACCTTAAACGCGCATCGTCCGATTCTGCCAAATCCGTTGATTGCGATAGTAATATGTTTTGCCATAGAAAATAAAAAATTATCTTTTATTCAGGTGTTACCAATGTGCCGATATTTTCGCCACGCGCGACACGAACTAAATTATCATGAGAAAATTCAACAACGCGAATGGCAATACCGGCACTGCGAGCTTTTTCAAGCGCTTCTTTGTCCATAATTTCAAGCTCGCGCGCAAGCGCGTCCGCCATGGTCAGTGTTTCAAACTTTTGCGCATCGCCATTATTCACAGGGTCTTTATCATACACGCCGTCAACTTTTGTCGCTTTCACAATCACATCAGCATGCAAATCAATCGCTCGCTCCACCACGCCAGTATCTGTTGTTACATACGGCACACCAGTGCCTGCAGAAAACACCACGACTTTTCCTGAACTTGCCGCTTGGATTGCAGAAGACGGATCTACTCCATCAATAACCCGTTCAATAGGCCAAGCAGATTGCAATACCGCCTCTCCTCCTGCCACGCGCAACCGATCCCACAATAACAACCCATTGATAATAGTCGCCGTGATTCCCATATAATCAGCAATAATTGGGTCAACATCAGTATGCTCAACATACCGCTTGCGAAAAATATTGCCCCCGCCCACAACAACGCCTATTTCAGCGCCTTCATTTTTCATGGCAAGCACAGCGCGGGCGAGTTCATCTGTTTTTGCGACATCAATCGCCTGCCCTTCTCCTCCTCCAAAAAATTCTCCTGACACTTTAAGTAAAATACGCATAGAGGTTATGATAAAAATTGTACGTCTTTCTTATTAAAAAAACAATCACCCATAGGGTGATTGCCTTTTATTCTTTTATAGCACAGATGATTGACTCGGTTTCAAGCGAATACCGACTAAACCTGCGAATAACAACCTTTTCCCCCAATTTCGCAGTCGCGCTATTTACAATATCCTGAATGGTTTGCGAATCATCTTTCACAAACAACTGATTCATTAAACACACATCACTGAAAAATTTATTCATCTTTCCTTCAAGTATTTTTTCAATCATGTCTACGGGTTTACCTTCGTTGTGTAATTTTTCCCGCTCAATCTCTTTTTCTTTTTCAATCACTTCATTCGGCACATCGCCTGATGTAATAAATCGGGGGCTCATAGCGACAATATGCATGGCAATATCATGAGCGAGCGATTTAAACTCGCTATTGCGTGCTACAAAATCGGTTTCGCAATTTAATTCCAACAGCACGCCGACACGGCCGTTGCCGTGGATATAACTTTCAATCAACCCTTCATGCGCTGTACGCTCGGATTGTTTTTTCAGCGCAATTTGCTGGCCTTTTTTCCGAAGCCATTCAATGGCTTTTTCAGTATCACCGCCTGATTCTTCCAAAGATCGTTTTGCATCCATCATTGCGGCTCCTGTTTTTTCTCTCAATTCTTTAACCGCTTGTGCTGTAATCATAGTACGTCAAGTGTCAATAGTTATATATTTTTTGTTTCTTGTTTTTTATCACTTTCATCTTCTTCTGTCTCTTGTTTCTGTTCTTCAATTACGATTTGTTCAATTTCTTTTTCTTTATGCTCGTTCTTCTCTCCCTTCTTTTTGCCTACTTTTACTGCAGATGCAATACTGCTGATAATAAGATCAAGGGACTTAATAGCATCGTCATTTGCCGGAATTGGATATTGGGCATTATCAGGATTCACATTAGTATCAACCATTGCGATAATCGGAATCTTCATGCGGTTTGCTTCTTTGAGCGCTGTTTTTTCTTCTTTTAAATCAACAATAAATAACGCGTCAGGAAGTTTAAATAATAACTCAACCCCACCAACTTCCTCGGTTAACTTTTCTATCTCGCGTTCAAACATCAACTGCTCGCGCTTTGTGTATTTTGCCAATTCCCCTCTTTCGCGCTGTTCTTTTAATTTTCGCAGTTTTTTTATCTTTTGAGAAACCGTTGCCCAGTTGGTAAGCAATCCGCCTATCCATTTTTCAGTAATATACGGCGCTCCGCACTCTTGGGCGTATGTTAAAATAATTTCGCGCGCTTGGCGCTTTGTGCCTAAAAATAAAACAACTCCACCTTCTGCTGTCACGCGCTCAATAAACTGCATCGCCTGTTCAAGCAGTTCGCGCGTTTTTTCAAGATGGATGATATGCGTCCGACTGCGGGTAGTGTAAATATAGGGCTCCATTTTAGGATGCCACCGCGCCTCGTTATGCCCAAAATGGACACCTGCTTTTAATAATTCCTCTATTGAGGGAATAGTCATTGCCATAGTTTTTGCCTCTACAGCCGGCGATAAAAACCTATAATATAGGCACTACTTTAGCGCGCAACATGGCTGTATGTGTGATTAAAGATATCTCTATTTAATCCGATTTATCACAACTTGTCAATATTTTGCTGAAATAAAGGGTATTATACCCCAGAGCAAGCTCTGGACTCTCGTTCCGTAACAGAGCTACAGGGTATTAACCCTGTGTTATCTTCGCTCGCTCGGAAATGTGAAAGCACGGCTTTCCCACTTCTCTCGCTCGCTCGATAATAACAGAAAAATACGCTTATTATTGCCATACCCCGCTATAGATCATGGCAAAGTGTTACCGAAATCTGTCGATTCATATTTTGTTTTGCCGTAGCGCTTTTGAGTATCATACACTGCTTTGAGCCGGCGCTCAATGTCGCGTTTCAGTATGAGCGGGTTGAGTGATGCGTGCTCCTTACGAAGTCGCTCCTTGACTTCTTTCTCTACTGCTGGATGTTCGATAATGCGCTGGTATGGCGTTTTGGGTGTCTTTTCATACTTGCGCCGGTAGTGTGATTGTACTTTTTCTTTCTCCACTGTTCGTCTCACCGCGACGAAATGCATAAGATAAGGAGTAAGAACGCCATAGAGCGCATTGAGCACATCCATCGCTTCAGGACAATCAAGCCGGATATACCCCACATGTTTTCTGATGACATGGCCGTTCCGTTCCTCCACATACATGTTGTCGTTTTTCTTTCCTGGTCTTGATCGAGAAAGCTCGATGTTTTCTTCTTTGCACCATGCCACGACAAACTGATTGATGAATTCTGATCCAGTATCCGGATGCGCACCGTGCCAACGAAACGGGATTCGTAAGTTGATATGCTTCATGCTTTCCCTTGTTGCCTGCATGCCTTTGTTCCATTGCGCTCTGGGGACCACCAGCAATGTTGCCGCATCCGTGTAATTGAGCGTATATACCAAATCTCCAAGCAAACTCGAACCGCAGTGCACGACAGTGTCAATGTGCCCCCATCCGGGTGGCTTGTCTTCCCATGGACCGGTAAACACCGGAACAATCTGCTTTAATGCGCTTGGCTTTGTTGCTGATATCCCTTTCCTGCCACGTCGGATCTTGAAGAATCCTCCTACGCGTCGCTTCATTGTTCCAACACTCATCTTCCGAAGTTTTCCCGTAGCAACTGCGCTGTGTTTCCACATCCCGTCCCTCAGTAGGATGTCCACATATTCGCCGACAAGCGGGTGAAGTAATTCGCCGCACACCTCGTTACCTATTTCCCATATGTCTTTAAGTGTAGCGATGACATCAGGGGTATAGATGATTTTCGGTCCAGGCCGTTTCCGTTCTTTTAAGCGACTCCTCATCTGTTCACGCTTGATCGCGCGAATCAGAGATTTACGCGGCATGCCGAGAACCGCTTCCAGATGATCCAAGATGTGGGACTTGTCGGTGCGGGACGCTTTGAGGTATACCATGAGTTGTTCTTGTAAAACCTCGGTTTTAGTTGCCATAGTCATATATGACTACGGTAACACTTAATATGATCTATCCGCTTTCTCTTCGGTAACATTTAATTTGATCTATAACGTACCCCTTGACAAATCAAATAGATTTAAATACTGTATGAGCATTGTTGCCGTATCAAGAGGGGCTTCCCCAATGACGGCACAACAAAGACGAACTCAGTATCCTTGAGGAGGATACGAGATGGGCGGAAACTGCATCCTCTGCACACAGATGCCTGCATGTTATTTGACGTCGAACATCGTGACGATCGGCGACTTCGTCCGGTCCTAAGCGACGACGCGGCGTGGTAACTTCCTTGTATCTTGACAAAGGGTATGTGAACATGTGAGCTCGTCTCGCATGATCAGTACACAGTCACATACGAGAAAGTTACCCTCGGGTGCAAGCAACTCAAAAGTAACCAACACGGGTTCAGCCCCACGCCACCGAGTTGCTTGTGCCCTTGCAATTATACATACGTTCTTTATTTGAAGCGGGTCCCCTGCCATATTCGATGGCTCCTTATCCCCCGCTTCTGATGGCTTGCACCGCGCAAGCCATTTTTTTTACCTCTTGCAAAATTCTCCAACTCCTGATATTTTAAACCTTGTTTACATTAAAAATTACTCCCCTATCCCCTTCCTTCACTGCTTTCAGGACAAGCTCTTAAAAAGGAGGCATACTGGTAATTACTCTATGAAAAAAGAAATCCATCCAACCTACCATGATAAAGCAAAAACAACGTGCGCGTGCGGCACGGTCTTTGAAATTGGCTCAACAGCAGAATCCATGCACATAGAACTGTGCTCTCACTGCCACCCGTTTTACACCGGCGGAGGCCAAAGAATCATTGACACCGCAGGCCGTGTGGACCGGTTTAAAAAACGCGCAGAAAAAGCAACCACTACGACTGCCACTGCGAAAAAACGGCAATCAACCACAGCTCGAAAAGTTGCGGCAAAAGAATCGCGCACACTCAAAGCGCAAGGCGAAGCGATTAAAAAGAAATTGGCAGAAAAAAAATAACCTCTGTTAAAAAACACAGGAGCCATGGTAGTGTACCATGCTCTTTTGTTTTCATGGTACAATTGTAGAGACGCAATAATAATGCGTCTCATACATCGCAAAGACGCTCCACCGGAGCGTCTCTACACCGAACCGAAATTCTATGCACTACCCAACCGAACAACTTGAACAACGCAAAAGCGAACTTGAAATAGTGCTCTCTGATCTTTTGATTGTGCGCGATCAAAAAAAATTCGCCAGCGTATCGCAAGAATACTCGGATATAACAAATATTCTTTCTGTTATCAAAACATACAACCAACTCAATAACCAATGCATTGAATTGGAACAAGACGCGCAATCACATGACCCTGAAATAGCGCAATTGACTCGCGAAGAAATTGCATCTCTGCAAGCGCGCATTGAAACATTACACAAAGATATTGAAGAATATTTTCATCCGGCAGATCCATTGGATAAAAAAAATATTATTGTAGAAATCCGCGCAGGCGCGGGCGGGGATGAATCAGCGCTTTTTGTGGCTGAATTATTTCGCATGTATTCGCGCTACGCAGAAAAACAGAATTGGAAAGCAACTCTTCTTTCTTCAAATCGCATAGGCATTGGCGGATATAAAGAAGTTATTTTTGGCATTAAAGGAAAAAACGTCTACTCACGGCTGAAATTTGAAAGCGGTGTGCATCGCGTGCAAAGAGTTCCGGAAACAGAAAAAAACGGTCGCGTACACACCTCTACTATAACAGTCGCGATATTGCCGGAAGCCGAAGAAATTGATATTCAACTCAAACCGGAGGAATTAAACATAGAAACAACAACCGCATCTGGACATGGCGGACAATCTGTAAACACTACCTATTCCGCTGTGCGCATCACCCATCTTCCAACAGGAGTAACGGTTTCATGCCAAGACGAACGCTCTCAACAACAAAATAGAGAACGGGCGCTTACAATTTTACGATCTCGTCTGTTGGTCGCGGAACAAGAGCGAAAAATGAACGAGGACTCCCAAGCGCGCAAAGCGCAAATTGGGACCGGCGATCGTTCTGAAAAAATCCGCACCTACAATTTCCCGCAAGATCGCATTACCGACCACCGCATCAACCAAAACTTCAACCAAATCCCTCGTATATTAGATGGCGAGCTGGATGATATTATTGAAGAATTGCGAAAGCGAGAAAGGGAGCAACGGTAATGTTAAATTTTAACTTACAAACATAAAATCAATGACCAATTTTGACATTATGGCATTTGGCATTCATGTGACATTTGTAATTTGAAATTTCATCCATCACTATCCAGTCATTATTACAATCCTTCCATCTCCTCGATCACCTCGACAACGAGGTGCTTTTGGCATGGGCAATTGGAAAAGATCGGACATGGGTGTTGACGCATCCGGAATATGCATTAACCGAAAGTGAACAAAAAAAGTATTCAGATGCACTAAAACGCAAAGAAAACCATGAGCCAGTCGCGTATATCACTGGAGAAAAAGAATTTTATGGACTGCCATTTTATGTCACTCGCGATGTGTTGATCCCGCGCCCGGAAACGGAATTGTTAGTGGATAAGGCAATTGAGTACCTGACTACCTCACCCCTGCCCTCTCCTTATAAAGGAGAGAGGGACATACAACCAATAGACACTATTATTGATATTGGCACCGGAAGCGGGAATATCATTTTGAGTGTCGCGTTAAAAACCTCACCCCTGTCATTTCGTCCGCCATCGGGCGGACTTCAGACGGGGCAAGCCCTACCCTCTCCTTGTAAAGGAGAGGGAGACGCCGCTCCCCTCCTCCTTAATAAGGAGGAGGTTGGGTGGAGGTATACCTTCATCGCAACCGACATATCCCCTGCCGCACTCGCAATCGCGCAAAAAAATCACGAGCGGCTATGCCCGGATATTCCGATTCAATTTATTGAATCCGATTTATTAAACTTTCTCGTACACAAAACCTCACCCCCCGCCTTGCCGGCGGGCATGCAACCCTCTCCTAAGGAGGGGATGACGAATATCCTCATCCTTGCTAATCTCCCCTACCTTCCAACATCTGACAAAAGACAAATAACAAAAAACATCCTGAACTACGAACCGCATACAGCACTTTTCTCTGGCAAAGACGGGATTAACCACTATCGCCGTCTTATCAAACAAATCGAGACAATAAAAAAACCAGGGCAAACGATTACCCTGATTATAGAATCAAATCCAAACCAGCATCAAAAACTCAAGCAATTAGCTGATAGCTCATTCAACGTCACCACCCCCTTTATATCCATCACTGTGTTTAAATGATAGGCGCAATCTCTGAACATGTTATCGCCTTATTTGTAACGGCTGTGATGAGCTTTGAAGACCCTATATTGCAAAAATTATTTGGCGCATCTCCAACTTGAATACAATAACTATTAATATAGACACCGGACGCATTTATCAAATTAACCTGCACCATCTTACGCCAACTAAACTCAAAAAAATAATCATATACCCATCCTGCGCATGGCGGTGTTGGCCATGTTGCCATATATGATGTAATAGGATTCGCAGTAGGCGCGCCACGATCTGTGGCCTCATTCGTATCTCGTGGCCAAGCGTTATTGGCATCATAATACAACTGGACTGCAGTATCCATTGACTTCATGTCCGCAACCGCTTTTGCGTACCGCGCTTTTGAACGCGCGCTGTTTAAGCTCGCGACGCCAATAGCGGAAAGTAATGAAATAATAGAAATAACAACCAACAACTCAATTAATGTAAATGCTTTGTGTGTCATAGAAAAATAGAATCAACACTTCAAAATATTTTTTTAATTTACTTTCCAATCATGTAATTAATACCGGTTACTCCCACATTATCCCACCCCCCGAACCCGCCAGTTTGTTGGTTAATAAGCGCTGAAACACCTGCTTTTTCCAGTTTAGTCGCAAGGACATACGATTGCGTGCCAAGTGTGTTTGAGTTAAATGAATTGGGACCTGTCATTGAATATCCGGGGGCATAATAATAGCCATATTTTGTCGCCTGATTTAACGGATCAATCGGCACGGTCATAAACTCTGTCAATCCGCTTGTCTGCAGTGTTCCGGCTGTCGTGGTCAACCCTCCCGCAAGGTACGCATCATATTTATCATAATACAAATCAAGCGCTGTTGAAATGTTTTTCAAATCAGCGGTCCGCTTTGCGTCGCGCGCTTTTGAACGCGCGGTATTCAAACTCGCAACACCGATACTTGAAAGCAGTGCGATAATAGAAATAACAACCAATAACTCAACCAATGTAAATGCTGTGTTTTTTTTAGATAACACCATATTATTGAAATGTAACGCGTTTTCCCTCCGGAACGACTTCTATCCACGTTGCTCCGGGCAGTAATGGCGCAAGACGATCTCCCTTCTGACTATGAATAAAAAATTGCGTTGGCTGATTATCTTTTTCCCGTTTCCATATTCCATCTGCACATTCGCCTGCACTGCATATCAGCGTTTTCCCTTCTCCAATAGTTTGCATTGTCAGCCGCAATTCATCTTCCAGCCCAACCTGAATATATTGTACTATAATATTGTCAGCAAAGATAGCTTTATCACTTTCAACAACCTCAGGAATGCCATTGCGAAATCGTTGATACGACTGCGCGCTATTTTTTTGCTTCCATTCAACAGTATACGACGTGCGTGAAAAATCAACAAGAATAGATGACCCCGGGTTGCCTTGTATGCCGTCAGTTGTACCACGCGCCCAATCCCATGGTTTGATGGTATCTTGATCAATCACAGGTCGCCATTCTTTTTTCTTCCACGGGAGGCGAGAGCTTGCGATAAAAAGATTATGAGGCGCGCTTCGATATGGATCGCGAAAAAAATACATTCCATCTCCGCTGATTTCATTCAACTCATCTATTTCTGTTATGGAAATTAATTTCAACGCAGTCGGACTGCCACCGGCATGCACTAATACCGCGTCAAATCCCTGCGCCCAGTCGGCAAAATATGGCCGAACCGAACGAACAGGTCCGATTTTTTCAACAGAGGCAATAGGATCAAACAACGCCATCAACCGCGTTACTCCGCCCTCAACAAGCGCTTCAACCACAACTGACGCTTTATCAAGCCCTGCCGGCACTCCGCTGTCTATGCCTTGATCAATCATCACGGCATAGGGCCGAGCGCGCGCGTCTTCTTCGCGTTCCACTGCGCGCCCGTCAAGCCACCACTGCAACCGCGGATCTGTACGCACAGCGAGCGGATCATCCCATACTATCAATGATTGATATTCCGATTCATGGGATAAAAGAAAAAACAATCTGCCTAATACAACAACAATCACAGATCCAATCACAAGCAATAGCCACAACGGCGCTGTAAATTTTTTTCGCATTAACACGCGAACACATTTCTTTTTAGACAACGCCATATACTATAAGTATATCAAAGTATGTACAAATAAAAAATGAGCACCATAGATGGCGCTCATTTTTTTGATTGTCAAAGGTTACTGACATTATTTCCCCTCCTCACCCGTATCTTCTGCGTCAGCTGGCTTTTCCTCTGCGCCTTCAATGTGAGCAATCGCCTCTTGTTCACTCACAGGCGCGGCAAGTTCTGCCTCCAGCTCTGCTTCTGAACGCGGTTCTTCAACAAACACAATAGTAGCATCCATATCATTTTGAACCTCAAGTCCTTGAGGCAACACAATATCTTTCACATGAATTACATCATCAAATGTTTTAAGAACAGAGATATCAACGTCAATCGCGTGCACCAAATCGCCTGGCAAACACTCAACCTCAAGCTCATCCATATTTTTAACTAATGTGCCACTCAATTGTTCAACAGCAGGCGATTCGCCGATAAACTCCAATGGGATATGGGTTGTAATCTTTTCTTTCATATTGACTTGATAAAAATCAATATGAACAACGTCATCGCGCACCGGATGATACTGCACATCATGAATCAGCACCTTTACAGGATCCTTGTCGCCAATACTTAAATCAACCAACGTGCTTTCGCCTGCTTGGCGCAGTGTTTTTTGAAAAGCAATGGCATTCACGGCAACGTGTGTCGGTTCTATTTTATTACCATACACAACAGCAGGAATAGCGCCACCCTTACGCAACACAGCAAGATTCTCGTCTTTGGCTCTATCAACGCCTTTTAATGTTTGAACCTCCATAAAAAATCATTTTAATACGGGAGAATAATACTAAAATAAAAAAAAAGAGTCAAGCTCGCGAGTCGCGATGCGCGTTTCGCTGTAGAGACGGGGTTAACCCCGTCTCTACACATTAAAAAAGCAAAAAATCATGCATTACTCCCCCTCAATCAAAGCAACGACAGCATTTTTATGCTGTAACTCGCGGTGAAGATCAAGAATATCATCGCTCGATATGGCAGGAGCATACTGAAACCGCCTGATATCACGCTCTGTCAAATCCGTAACCAAGCCGATTGAGCTAATGCCCATCAACCCCATTACCACAAGCGCAATAATAGATGCCCCACACTGATCACATTCAACATAAATCAAATTGGCATCATCTTTTTGTTCTAAAATTGATGCCTGATTCGGCTGATATTGGGCATTGCATAACGGACAAAACGCAACCAACCGAAAATTTTCCAATGATTGTGAATACGATGACTGGCTCATACTATTACTATACAATTATTATGATAATGAGTCAATAAATCGTTAAAGATAGTAGAGACGCCCCCTGCCTGCCCGCCTTTGGCGGGGGGCGTCTCCGTAAGACGTAACGTAACCCGAGCTGTTTGAGACGCGCCCCTCAAAAGGCGGACAAAGTAGAGGCACGTCTCTACAACGACATACAAACGACGCCCTTCAAACTTATCCACACGAACTATTGACACATGTTTTAATGAGAAGTATGGTAAAAGTGCGTTCATTAGCAACATCCGTTGCGTGATGTACGCAGTGTCGTTGAACCAACTGCGACGAAGCGCAATACTGGGAAGGAACCCCAGGCATGAATGTGCGCATGGCAATGGTTTTCTCGACCACGTTCGTAGCGAAGAAGGGCACGGCAAACGCCAAGATGGCGAGCTGACGACGCGTCCGCGAGGGACACGAATCACCCCGCAGAATACAGAAGGAGGGTGCCAATGGCACACATGAGGCCTCGCTCACAGCGCTGGCTCCATAGCGCCAGCCGCGATCGCCTCCTCGGTCCGAACTACGGGCCGGGACGATTCTGAACGTTCTTTTCTACTCTCTATGGTGGTTCGCGCCACATTACGGCGACCACTCATTGACGCGATGTCAACGAGTAGAGAGTGCGTTCTTTCCTTTCTCTATTTCTGGACAACTTTCTCGCGGGGCGGGTTTAGTGCACATACGTGTCGCGCTTAACCCGTCTTTTTTTTATCTTGACATACTTTTTAAAACAGCTACCATTACTGTACGCCTCATCCCACGATGACCGAACCACCAAGTAAATTTTTGCTCAGAGGCGTACCTTTCCCCTCCCCCGCTTTGAGGGGTACCCAAATAGGTTGCGCAAAAATACCTTGTCAAACTGCGATAGGGTCTATATCGTGAACCACCCGTCGCAGACCCCCATGAAACACCTGTCGTGTTTCTGGGGGCTCTTTTTTTCTGGAGAACAAAGACGTGGCAACGCCACGTCTCTACAACGACACATGTACAAAGACACATGGAAATGCGTCTCTACACGCAATCTACCCCCGCTCAACTGTTCCAATATTATGCCTGTGTGTTGCCACTGACTGCGCAATGCCAAGCGCAATCAACAGCGCAAGCAAAGAACTTCTGCCATAGCTCACTAATGGCAAAGGCAAACCAGTTACTGGCGCAATGCCGATATTCATACCGATATTGATAAACATGTGCAATGCAATCACTAATACCACGCCCAAACAAAACAGCCCTCCAAACGGATCAGTCGCGCGCAATGCAATCACAATTAACCTGTACATTAAAAATCCCAAAAATCCAATCACTAACACCACGCCCACAAATCCGAGTTGTTCCGCGATCACGGCAAAAATAAAATCTGTTTCTCGTTCAGGCAAAAATTTCAACTGACTCTGCGTCCCCTGCCCCAACCCTCTGCCAAATATCTGGCCTGATCCCACGGCAATCACTGATTGGGTAACATGGTATCCACTTCTCAACGGATCGCGCGACGGATCAATAAATGTCAAAATTCTGTCTTTTTGAAAATCTTTAAACAAAAAAAACCACGAAATAACTGCCATTAAAATCATAACGCCACACATGCCAAGTAAAAGCCCTTTGCGCGTTTTAATAAAAAACAAATACCCGAGAGCGCATGCCATCAGCACAAACGCTGATCCAAAATCCGGCTGTGCCAACACGAGCCCGACCGGAAAAATAACAAAAAAAATAAAAAATAACAGCCGATGCGTTTCTATAAGATGATACGAAGAATCAGCTAAAAATTTTGAAAGAAAAATAATAAATGTAATCTTGACAAACTCAACCGGCTGAAACGATAATGGGCCCAATTCAATCCATCCTGTTGTTCCGCGCAATGTCGCTCCCCACACCAACACAGCTCCTAACAGCACAATCCCCATGACATACCACACCCAAGCGGTATCCTTAAAAATACGGAAATCCAAAAATCCGACAGCAACCATCAGTACAACTCCTATCCCTGCCAACAATAGTTGTTTTTGAAATCGCTCCGTGGCAATAGCATCATGAGATAGCGTTAAACTAAACAACGTAGCAAGCCCAAACACAAGCAATAATAAGGTAACTATCATGAGCGGCCAATCAAGGCCTTTGATCATTCGTGAAAATGAGAGAACCATAACCCTCACATAGTAGCAGGCAGTAGAGATGATATGCAAGAAATGGAAATTAAAACTCTGTCCGTGATGGGCTTTCCGTTTTCATCACAATATCTTCATCCAATACATCAACATAGACAGCCGCTTCCAAAAGAGCAGAAGACGACAACGCAGGACCGCGCCAGGCAAATGCCTCTGTTCTCTGCTCAAGCGCTTTAAGCGCCTCAATAGAAATATCAGTAAATCCGGTAACTTTATTATTCTCAAATGCAATAACCGCAAGCCGCGCGTGCCAATATCCCTCAACAGAGGTGTTTTGAATAACAGCACGCACCCCGGGTAGCGCAACCCCTGTTTCAGGAATATATCCAATCTCCTCAACAGTAATATCTGAAAGCTTTGTAATAGTTTGTTTTTGCTCAACTTTCAAGCGCTCCCATTCTGCGGAAACAGTAAGCTCGCCTGCGTCAATCTGACTCACAGATGAAAGAGCACCTACTCCAAACCACTGCTTTTGCCCGGGATACATGCGGATAAAAGATATGCCACGCGCATTAGGAGCCGAAGCAAGAGAAAAGGAAACAACTGCAGAATAATCACTATTCTGATTTGTCGCAGACCATACCACCTGATTGCCTGCGTCGCTTTTTATAAACATCATGTCATCAACTATGATATCAGCAAGCGGATGCGCCACGCGCCATTGTTCATACGGGAGCCCGGCGCGAACAAGCTGACTAACCACTGCCCTATTGGCAAACACATACCGCATCCATGTAAATACCGCAAAACCAATCAGCGCGCAACTGATACCCACAATCACAACTTTCAGCCACAACTTGACCCTGCCTTCATGATCAAGCCACCACATACTCAACCGCAATCCTTGGTCATCAAGCGGATGAAACTGTTGAGGCAATGGCGATTGCTGTACGCTCATAGATATTCATATCATATCACATTGCACATATACTTACTATTGAGGTATACTACATACAGTAAAGAGCAAAAATTAAAAAGCAAAATGACACATCAAAATTCAAAATTTTACTTTTTGCATTGTCGTTTTACTTTTTGCATTTTAACCTTGCCTTTTATATGATAGAAACATCAAAAGACCTGTTAAATATTGTTTTATCTATTTCCATTGTCTGGATTACGGTTTTTTTATGCTGGGCGTTATACTACATCATCCGCACACTTCATGATCTACGGTCTGTGTCTAAAAATCTGCGACACACGTCAACTATTTTTATTGATTTTTTAGATGAACTCAAAGATAAACTCATTATTGCCGCAACATCTACAAAAGCGATTTCTACTGCGGTAGAGCAATTAGTGTGCCATGTTACACAAGTATTTGGCACGAAAAAAACACAACGAAGGCAAAAAACAAAAGACAAATAACAAACAACAAAAAACAAGAAACAAACAACAGGCACCACATGTTTTTTGTTTCTTGTTTTTTGTCTCCAACATATGAGTTTTGTGCACTTGCACACCCACAGCAACTACAGTTTACTCGATGGGCTGGGGAAAATCAGCGATCTTATCAAACAGGCGCAGGGCTATGACATGCCCGCTTTGGCATTAACTGACCATGGCGTGCTCTATGGGGCGATTGAATTTTATGAAAAAGCAAAAGAAGCAGGCATCAAACCGATTATCGGAGTTGAAACATATATCGTCAATAACCGATTCAACAAACAAACAACACATGACAGAGCCAATCACCACCTTATTCTGCTTGCTAAAAATTACACCGGCTATAAAAACCTGATGAAACTCATCACCCGCGCTCACCTTGATGGATTTTATTACAAACCGCGCATTGACCACGACATCCTTGCGCAACACAGCGAAGGGCTGATTGCCATGTCCGCGTGCTTAAAAGGCGAAATCCCATCAGCCATTTTAAGCGAAGATGAAAAAAAAACCCGCGAAAAAATAGAATGGTATCAGCGCACATTTGGAGATGAAAATTTTTACCTTGAACTTCAGCATCATCCGCATATTCCCGAAGTCGCGCTGGTGAATAAAGAAATCATCCGCCTTGCTCGCGAATACAGCATCCCGCTTGTCGCAACGAACGACGTCCACTATGTCAAACACGAAGATGCCGAAGCGCATGACATTCTGATTTGTCTGCAAACAAAAAAGAAAGTGTCAGATACCGAGAGAATGCACTATCTCCCTGAAACATTCGAAATGACATCGCCGGAGCAAATGAAAGAATTTTTTTCTGAAACGCCCGAGGCGCTTTCAAATACTGTTGCAATCGCGGAAAAATGCGATCTTGCTATCCCAATGGGAACTTCAATTCTTCCAAAATTCACTGTTCCTGAAGGATTCACGGATCAGGGCTATGTGCGGGAATTGTGCTACCGCGGAATAAAAAAACGATTCGGATACGATATCACCGAAGTACATGCAGATACCCCTGCTCAAGCCATTCAAACTCAACACAAAGAACGTCTGGAATATGAGCTTTCTGTGATCGAAAAAACAGGATATGCTTCATACTTTCTCATTGTGCAGGATTTTATCAATTGGGCAAAAGAGCACGGCATTGTGGTTGGTCCGGGCAGAGGAAGCGCGGCCGGATCATTTGCTTCGTATCTCTTAGGCATTACCAATATTGATCCGATTCAATACGATCTTTTATTTGAACGATTTTTAAACCCGGAACGCATCAGTATGCCTGATATTGATGTTGATTTTGCAGACACGCGCAGAAATGAAGTCCTTGAATATGTCAAACAAACATATGGAGAAAATCGGGTATGCCAAATTATTACATTCGGCACCATGGCGGCGAGAGCCGCGGTCCGCGATGTGGGCAGAGTTCTTGATTTCCCGTACGCGTATTGCGATGAGGTGGCAAAAATGATCCCCCAAGGCGCGGGTATGACAATAGAAAAAGCGCTTGAAGTGAATCCTGAACTAAAAACAAAATATACCACTGACCCTGACTGCAAACGGCTGATTGAAAATGGTAAAAAATTAGAAGGCGTCGCGCGCCATTCATCGGTTCACGCGTGCGGAGTCGTTATCAGCAGAGACCCGCTTGACGAATATGTCCCGCTTCAATACGCGTCTCCGTCTGACCCCACCATTGTGAGCCAGTACAGCATGGTGCCGATTGAAAAAATCGGTTTATTGAAAATGGACTTTTTAGGATTAAAAAATCTCACAATTATTGAAACCGCATTAAAAATCATCAAAAAAACCCGACAGGAAATTATTGATATTGACGCGATCCCGCTTGATAGCCCTCCGGTGTATGAACTTTTTAAGCGAGGAGAAACGATTGGCGTATTCCAATTTGAAAGTTCGGGCATGCAACGGTATGTACGCGAACTTGAACCAACATATTTAGAAGATCTTGTCGCTATGGTCGCGCTCTATCGGCCAGGCCCAATGGAACTGATCCCTGACTACATTGCAGGGAAAAAAGGGTTGAAAGAAATCACCTATCATCACCCTATACTCAAACCGATTTTAGAAAAAACATTCGGCATCGCGATCTATCAAGAACAAGTATTACAAATGGCACGGGATCTCGCCGGTTTTACCATGGGAGGCGCTGACATGCTCCGAAAAGCGATTGGAAAAAAGAAAAAAGAATTATTAGAAGAACAGCGTGAAAAATTCATTGAAGGGTGTATACAAACAAACGGTCTCGCGCGCGATCTCGCAGAAACAATTTTTTCATTTGTGGAACCATTCGCTCGTTACGGATTCAACCGGTCGCATGCCGTGTGCTATGCCATGATCGCGTATCAAACCGCGTACTTAAAAGCGCACTACACTCCTGAATTTTTAGCCGCCCTCCTGACCTCTGACCGCCATGATACTGAACGTGTTGCTATTGAAATCGCGGAAGCGGAACGATTTGGCATCAGAGTGCTTGCGCCGGATATCAATGAAAGTTTTGCCCAATTTGCCGTCGCGCCAAACCCGGAACATCAGCAACAATCCCCTATTCGATTTGGACTCGGTGCCATTAAAAACGTTGGAGAGCATATTATTGATGTTATTATAGACGAACGCAAAAATAACGGCCCATACGCCGACCTTGCCGATTTTTTAACCCGTATCCAAGATAAGGACTTAAACAAAAAATCAATGGAATCGCTCATTAAAGTGGGCGTATTTGACCGATTTGCAAACCGAGTCCTGTTACTTCACAACATCGAAACACTACTTCAATTTTCAAAAGCATTACAGCAAGAAAAAAATTCAGGCCAATTCAACTTATTTCAAAACAGCGACGGCACCCGAGTCGCTCCTATGCTCCGACTCAATGAACACGTCCCTGAAATTTCCAATCGCGAACAATTAGCATGGGAAAAAGAACTGCTCGGATTATACATTTCCTCTCATCCGCTCAAAGAATGGCACAGCGCTTTAGCGGAAAAAACTCATCCGCTGTCAGCATCGGGAACATGGAAAGATCGACAAGCTGTAACAATCGGCGGCATGGTCAACAGCATCAAAAAAATTTTTACAAAATCAAATGAACCCATGTTGTTTGTAACTATAGAAGATCTTACCGCAAGTATTGAGGCCATTGTATTTCCAAAAATTCTCGAAAAAACCAGCGATCTATGGCAGGCAGATGAACTCGTCCTTATTACAGGGCAGTGCTCTCTTAAAGACGGGGTACCAAAACTCATTGTTGACAGCGTCGCTCGACTGTCTCATGATGAACTTGAAAAAAAGCCAAATGCCACCCGCATCGCAGAGGACACGCCTGCACAAGAACTCATGCACCCGGTTGTTTCCATTACACTACCGCATACGGTTTCACGAGACGCATTGGCTCAATTAAAAGCCGTTATTCTCGGCTATCCCGGCGATTGGCAGGTTCATCTTATTTTTAATCACTCGATCTCTAAACGGATTAAAACACAGTATTGCGTCTCATATTCTCCCGAATTTGTCAAAGCAGTAAAATCACTAATTGATCAATGCTCGATTCAACCAAAAATGATTCGCGAACCATCACATTCATTCCTTGAATAATTTCATTCTTTCTCACTATGGCACTTCCTCAACTTCACCCTGCTACCTATCGTATTATCGCGCTTGTATTTTTAGTGCTCATTATTGTCGGAGCGCTTGCCGTTGTCCATTCAGCTCTTGCACGCGCAACAATCGAAGTAACTGCAAAAGCAGACAGAACAACTGCAGTGTCAACCCTCGCTGTTCAATTTTCACCTACTCCCTCACCCGACACCTCGCAACCGCTGACAGGAAAACTCATTTCAGTATCGGCCTCAAAAACAGAATCATTTTCACCTCAAAGCGATGGAAAAAAAATCCCTGATAAAGCGCGGGGAATGGTTGTATTCGTCAATACATCATCACTGCCACAACCTCTGCTTGCAACAACCCAACTCCAGCTCACTGCCGGAGGCATGATTTATCGAACAGAAAAATACGTCGTTGTTCCGGCGAAAGGAGAAATTGAAGTTGAGATTACGGCGGATGAAGAAGGAAAAGAAGGTGAACTACAAGCCCCTGCACAATTGTCTGTCGTCAAGCTCAATGCGTCTCGACAAAAAGAAATTTACGCGGATGTGCGAAAATCAATCACTGGCGGAGAAAAAACCATTGCAGTCCTGTCTCAAGCGGATTTTGACGCGGCGCAAGAAAAAATCACCGCACTTCTCAAAGAAGACGCGAAAAAGAAACTCTCTCAAACAATCGGATCAGAAGTGACTGATGATCATGTGATGTATGGCGATGTTAAAGTAACATCAGAACAAAAAATTGGAGATGAAACAGATACATTTGTCATGACAGGCGCGCTGGATGCGGAAATGCCATCGTTTTCTCAAGATGCGATTCTTGCAGTCGCAAAGCAGAATTACACGTCAACGCTCCCGGCGGGATATTCATTACTGGGATTCAACGATACGAGCTTAAAATGGAATGTGGAATCATTGAACGAACAAAAAACAGAAGCAACTCTGCGCACCGAACTTGAAGCGTTTACAACGCTAACGCCTAATGCCGAAATCATCAATCCCCAAGAATTAGTCAACTTGGATGTTGAAAAAATCAAAGAAAAACTCTTGTCAAACCCGAATGTTTCTTCAATCCGTGTTACATTTTGGCCGTTTTGGAGAACAACCGCGCCAGCGTTTGCAAACCGAATTACTGTAATAATAACAAGCAGTGATCAGCCAGAAACGACGACTGACAATTGACAAAAAAAACTGTTTTCCCTACACTCTATTATGTACACGTTTGCACGCCGACTCACCACCGACGGAGTGTACAAAACAATTCATGAAAAGAATGAGCGGTCTCTCGCAGGGAGACAATTGAGGTGGAACCTCCGACAGTTACATTGTTGGACCTCAAGCGATATTTATTATCCTTCAAGATAATGCCTATCGCTTGAGGTTTTTTTAAACTCAATTTTTTACTTTTCATTCTATGAATATCGAAACTCAACGCCATTCACTGGCGCATATCATGGCATATGCCGTGCAAGAACTGTTCCGCGATAAAGGGGCTGTCTCTTTTGGTGTCGGCCCGGTGATTGAAAATGGATGGTATTATGACATTCACACTGAACAGCCGATAACAGAAAATGATCTTAAACGCATCGAAAAAAAAATGCTCGATATCATTAAACAAAAAGTATCCTTCACTCGCACCGAACTCCCTATTGACGACGCAATAATACAGTTTAAAAAAATGAACCAGCAGTATAAAGTTGAACTCCTGCATGACCTTAAAACACATGGCACAACAAACCTAAACGAGCGTAGAGACAGGGTTAACCCCGTCTCTACAGACACCGTATCAATCTATACAACTGGCGATTTTGTAGACCTGTGTCGTGGCCCGCATGTTGAAAACACCCAAGAAATTACTGTTGCATTCAAACTCACATCCCTTGCCGGCGCATACTGGCGTGGAGATGAAAAAAATCCTCAACTCCAACGCGTATATGCTGTGGCATTTGAAACACAGCAAGAACTTGATGACTATCTCCATATGCGCGAGGAAGCCATAAAACGCGATCATCGAAAAATCGGAAAAGAACTCGGGCTCTTTGTATTTTCCGATCTTGTGGGCCCAGGGCTTCCGCTGTACACGCACCATGGGATGACCATTCTTTCAGCTCTTAAAAACTACTCCCGAGAACTCCGAACAAAAATGGGATACCAAGAAGTACAAACCCCGCAAATCAATAAAGCTGCGCTTTTCCATACTTCCGGCCACTATGATAAATACAAGCAAGATATGTTCCGCGTGGTGTCAAATTACACAGATGAGGAATATTACCTCAAACCAATGAACTGTCCCCAGCACACCCAACTCTACGCATCGCGTATGAGAAGTTATAAGGATTTACCTGTCCGCATTGCTGACTTTTCTCTGCTGTATCGCGATGAAAAACCAGGCGAACTTTCAGGACTCACTCGATTACGATCATTTTCCCAAGATGATTCGCACTGTTTTTGCCGGGAAGATCAAATTGAGCATGAATGTTCGCTCTTGTTAAACGCCATTCAAGAGGCAATGCAAACCTATGGCATGAACTATTCAATACGGTTATCATTGCGGGATGAATCACAAAAAGAAAAATATTTAGGTGATGATAAAATCTGGGAAACATCACAAAATGCTTTACGCTCAATGTTAAAACAGAGTGGAATTAATTATGAAGAAGCTCCAGGAGAAGCGGCGTTTTATGGACCTAAAATGGATTTACTCGCGCATGACGCATTAGGCAGAACATGGCAACTTTCCACTATTCAACTTGATATGAACATGCCCGAAAGATTTGGCTTGGAATATATTGATGAAGATGGATCGCAAAAAACACCGCTCATGATCCACAGCGCATTAGTCGGATCACCTGAACGATTTTTCGGTATTTTGATTGAACACCACGCAGGCGCATTTCCGGTCTGGCTCTCGCCTGTTCAAGTTGCCATTCTGCCGGTGAGTGAAAAATTCCTTGATAATGCACGGAAACTTTCATTGCACATGCAATCTACAAGTATTCGCGTTGAGATTGACGAATCCAATGAATCAGTCGGTAAAAAAATCCGCAATGCCGAAACATCAAAAATCCCCTATATGCTTGTACTTGGCGAGAAAGAAGCACAATCAGACACTCTTGCAGTGCGCAAGCGTGGAAGCAAAGAAACCATACCCCTTTCTCGTGATGAATTCTGCGCAATGATACAAGAAAAAATCAGAACAAAATCTTTAGAAGTGTAGAGACGTGCCGATGGCACGTCTGTATCAATAAAGACGCCCTCGCCAGCTGGCGGGGCGTCTTTATACTACAATGTCAAAAAAACTCCAAAAACTCATTGCAATTGTCGGTCCCACAGCATCAGGGAAAACTGATCTCGCATTTGCATTGGCAAAAAAATTCAATGGATATATTATCTGCGCTGATTCCAGAACTATTTATAAAGAAATGAATATCGGAACTGCCAAACCCTTTGCATCACGAATGGCTCACGAAACCTCACCCTCCCCTCTCCTTCTAAAAGAGCGGGGGGCGAATGACTCACGAACAGGGAAAATTGAAGGTATTGAGCACTACGGGCTTGATCTTATCGCCCCTACAGAATATTTTAGCGCGGCGCAGTTTAAAGAATACGCGGAAAGTATTATAGATATGCCACTCTTGCCTTGTAGAGACAGGGTTAACCCTGTCTCTACAAAACACTGCTCTATTATCCCCTTCCTCGTTGGCGGCACTGGTTTATATATTTCGGCCGTCGTTGACAACCTCTCATTCCCAGACGCGCCTCCAAACAACAATTTTAGAAAAGAAAAAGAAGTCCTTAGTATTGATACGCTTGTTAACGATCTCCTTAAAAAAGATCCAGATGCGCAGGATGTTGTTGATCTCAAAAACAAACGTCGCGTTATCCGCGCGCTTGAATGTATTGAACACACAGGAACCGCATTCAGCCGGCATTACACACAAAACCCGCAAAAATATGATGTCCTCCTGCTGGGCGTAAAACGCGATCGTAAAGAACTTTACGACCGAATCAACACACGCGTTGATGAAATCATGAAACAAGGATTTTTAGAAGAATTTGAACTGCTGTATACAACATACAGGTGCGCTGTTCCTGGCATGACAGGCATTGGTTATCGCCAATTCTGTTTATGGAAACAAGGAAAACTCTCTCTTGAACAAGCAATAGAAAAATTCAAACAAGGAGATCGTAATTTAGCAAAACGCCAAATGACGTGGTTTAAACGCGACAACCGTATTCATTGGATCAACAACACCCAACAAGCCAGTTGTCTTATAGAACCTTTTCTCTCATCATTTTAAAAAAACAGGGCTGGTACATAATCATATTCACCAGCCCTATTCGTTATGTTGTCAGCGTTGCGCGAGCACGAATTGCCTCGTACCAGCCCGGGAGCGCGTCTACCCAAGTGGCAAACGGCCGGCAATTCCAGTACGCCAAGGAACGAAATATCCCGATCATGTCGCGCAGTGCTTCTGCGCGAATCCGTTCAAACTGCCCACTGAACACTTCTGCAACGCGCAAAAGCACTTTCGGCTGATACTCACGATCGAGCTCATCCTTGCGTGACTGTTGCTGATCTTTGGGAAGTGTCCGAAACACCTCTCCCATTTTTGAGTTGTAGTCAGCCACTCGAGCCAGAACGCTCCGGGCCTGCGCGGCAATATCACTCCCCACATAACCCTCGTCAATCAGCACGGGGATCACATCCTCAAGCTGACCAGAGAGTTGTTCAGCACGACGCTGTGCCTGTTCGGACATCTCGCGCCAGTGCATGCCAATCTCGCGCACAGTAACAGGACCTGTACCCCAAACACGCTGAAGGTATTCAGGAAGTACCACACGACCATCAACGTCTGCGAGCGCATCAAGCGCGTTCACCTGCAGGGTATGCATTTCATGGAGAGCTTTGAACTCTCCTCCCACTGACTTGGCGAACGCGAGCGCCTGGGGGATGTACGGTGATCCTTTTTCAGGAATCACACACGGTCCACTCCGCAGGATCGTAAGAATGATCGGGATGGCCTTGCCAAGAATGGCAACCACCTCCCCTTGCAGAGCAATCCGAGTTCGCAGGCGATGCACCGTGTCCCCACTCTGGTATTCAAGCGGAACACGAACCAGCTCGTTTGTGGCGTATTTTCTTACCACTGCGTAAAAAGGAAGATCCCCCTCCTTCAAAACGGCAATAGCTTCCTGCCCTTGGGATATTGCCTCGTTATAGACATTACGCAGGTACGTGTACTGCGAAAGAAAACGAGCAAGAATCCCTTTCTCGTCCTCGCATTCGCCGTACGCCTCAAGCGATGTTGTAACTTGAACGCGACTCTCAGTAACCCCACATTTCTCCAAATATTCTCGGAGAATGCGTGGCGCAACAACTCCCAGCCGAAACGACGGATTCGCGGCAAAGTCAAACAGCGCGTCAAACAGCGGTGGCGTCTGTTTGATGAGCAGGGCTTGCCGAAGATTGTCACGGATGGTTTTACGGAAAATGGCGTATGCCCCCTTGAACTGCTCAATCTTCACTCCATGAGCAACAAGGTCGGACTGTGGCAGAGAAACGCCGAACCATTCCCCTTCGGTTATCTGCATGACTGCTTTTTCAACAGAAAGACCTATGCCAGTAGCCATGCGTTTAAGATTCACGCCACGATTGGTCAGCTCATTCGGCGGTAGCGCCATCCGTCCCAGAAACAACGCCGACTCGACAGATGCGGTCCATTGGGAGAGCCGTCCATCAGGCAGGTATGCCTCTGGCGCGACTGTTACTGCACATGCCCCTTGGGGCGGACGGCTGAACACATCAGCTGTATGCACATCATGCACTACTATATGCCCCATGTCCGCGAGACACCGCGCCTTGAGCCCTGCGTCCCACAGAATGTTCTGATCACCTGTCCGCAGTACACTCATCAGAAATCCCTTTCTCCATTCGTTCGCTCAAAAGAACCACTTCCTTCAAGCACCACAGCATCTTTCTCACACGACACCAGAAGCTCGTGATTGTGCATTGCAACGCGCGTCACGCGAGAACCAGCAACCAATGCCGCGGCACACGCGCCGGTCCCACATGATTGCGTCTCTCGGTTTACTCCGCGCTCAAATGTCCGCGCATCAATCCTCCTTCCGTATCCTGACACAATCGTAAGATTCGCCTGTGGAACAACCTGTAATCCAAGATGCTCTATTGGGAAATTCCACACATTGGGAACATTCACCACGATATGGGGTTCGCCATGAACCCGAATATGCTGACCGCAATAGGTAATCCCCGGTTGCAAAGAAAACGTGCGCTCTTCCTCAAACACCGGAATGCTCATCACCGCGCGTGAATAACTCCCAAAAGATTCAACATCAACACAACCGTACGCTGTCTCTATTTGAATCTTTTTCCCCAAAGAAACCACCATTCCTGCCAACCGCGCGCCATTGCCACACATCTCGGAAACCGAGCCATCATGCTCAACAACGTGCATACGCCAGACATGATGAGAATCTGACCTGACAAGAATCAATCCACTGTCAAATGTCCATGCCCTCTGGTTGCGAATGCGCTCAAGAAGTGTAAAAGAACCATTGGAATGAGAACCGTCCTCGATGCAAACGAGAAAGCGGTTCCCACTCGCTTCACCGATCCATTGGAGCATAAAGCTCTCCTTTCATTGTCGGCTCGGTCGTGGATGTCATGACACATCTCCACGAGTAAGCCAACAACAATCAGACAAGTACCGTTTCTTTGCTCCCATACAATGCATACTTTTGTTTCTCAAAAATTGCCCAGTATTGATCACCGTAAGAATAATGCCACCATTCAGTTGGAAGATTCACACATCCCGCCTTTCTCATTGCCGTATACAACAACTGACGGTTCTTTTGAGCTGTCATCTGAATATGATCATCCCAAGTGAAAGAAGCATCTGATGCAGAATTCATTGGCGAGCCCATGTCATAATCATTTCCTGTCTTTACATGCGTAACCGTGCAATCGAGCGCCCCTCCGGTTGAATGCGGGGGACAGCGATTCGGATCAGCAACAAACTGCGTAACATATTCCCATAATTCGCTCCCTTCAAGGCCTTGTTTTTCTTGCGTCTCTCTCATGAGCTCATTAAAATAGATGCGTTGCCGTTCAAGTGGCCGGAATGCGTCAGTAATTTTAAGCGTTGCAGTGCCTTGTGTCTCTTTTTGGAGATACGAAACAGCTCTTTTTATCCTCTCCCACACCTCTTTCCGAATAAACATTTTTGTAGACTTAGAATCTTCCGGCTGTAAGCACAAAGGAATCTGCTCTTTTGATATTTTCTCAAACAATTCAACACACACCTCCTCGCTTTCGCGAATAGGATATTCAGTCGCAAGCCCTTCAGGGACATACCATATTTTCCGCTCATTTTCAGGCATTGCTTGAAAAATTTTTATAGATGTTACTGTATTCATAGTGTATGCATAAAAAAACAAAAACCGCCGTCTTTGATACGCGCGGTGGTCTCTAAAGTCCTTATCTTTGCTGTTTACTGATCACTCCTTAAAGTTTTAATTCACGTTACAATGCAACACAAAGATCCCGAGACCACATACGCCACGGCGATACCAATGCATCATCATCTGTGAATTAAGAAAACTCATACGATACTATTATTAGCACTATGAGAAAATTTTGTCAAATTGATGCAGTCACCAGTACCCGACTTCGCCACCCATAAGGTAACCCTAAATTACTACAACTATAACAAGTAAAAAGCAAGATAACTCTTATACCATAACCCCCCTCTATTCAAAAGAGGGGGATTATTTTTGTATTCAACCAGATACAATTCTACTGAAGAGAATTGAGAAATTGTATGGTCA
>Ga0075949_108_pt1 | contig 47192 bp, 38 predicted proteins | sample RifGroA2_FD_68013 | JGI IMG/M metagenome (GOLD analysis project Ga0075949, IMG submission 68013) | Parcubacteria bacterium GW2011_GWA2_43_13
GCCTGTTACTGCGTAATCAACAGTTGCATCCCCGCTCCCCCGAGCCTCAGAGAGTTCAAGTTGAAGCGTCACGCTCGTAGTCGCCTCACTCCCGCTTGAAGTTGTCGCGGTGAATTGGATTGTGGGATTACTTTCCGACTCTGTATACACTGCGTAATATGGCCTAACGGTAGTCCCGATTATCGTAAAATTACCGCCGGTATACACAGATGTTCCATTACTTGCAATCGTTGTAACATTAATAGTAGACGTTGTTGTGTCTGCGCTATTCAAAGATGGCGCCCATGTTGTCAAAGACATATCAGCAATATCAAACGTCGCTAAACGATTACGAGTGCTTCCACCGGCTGATGTGAATTTTCCACCTGCGTACAGATGAGAAGAAGACAATGCTAACGAAAGCACAGTGCCGTTCATATTAGGATTCCACGAGGTAATCAGCCCGTCTGCAACGGTAAAAGAGGCAAGCCGATTCCGCGCAGTACTTGAAATATTTTGGAAAGATCCTCCTACATACAAAGTCGCTCCATTTGCAGATTTAACAATACTTTCCACAATACCATCTGCGTTCGGATCCCATGCAAGCACAGCCCCGGTTGTTGCATTCAGCGCCGCAATCCTATTCCTTGCCTGGCCGCCAATAGTCGTAAATGATCCACCGACATACAATGTAGTTCCAACAAGAGTCAATGAAAGTGCTTCAGAGGGTATGCCACCAGTGATAGCAACTGTCCAATTTACTGTATCATTTTGTGTTGTATCCATGGATAGCACCTTGCCGTATCCTGCAACATACAGTGTTGTCCCACTCAAAATCATATCCTTGATGGTCGTCAGACCATGGTTATTGCCAGTCCATGCCGCTATAGATCCATCTGATGTTGTAACTTTTGCCAAACTTGTTCTCGCCTGCCCGCCAATCGTGGTAAAATTACCACCGACATACAATGAAACATCATCAGCAGTTAAGACCAAGCCATGTACTTGTTGTCCTGCCCCTATAACTAAAGGACTAAAACTCGTTTTTGCCTGACCAGTTGAAGGATCAATCGCCGCGATCCTATTACGCACAACAACACTACTCCCAATAGTTGAAAAACTTCCTCCGAGATACAGCGTCGTGCCACTCAATGCCAACTCAAAAACTTGCCCACCTGCGGCCTTCGGATCCCATGAGGTTGCAAGTCCATCGGAAGCATTAAGAGCTGCTATGGAAAGCCGTGTCGCGCCTCCGATAGAAGTAAAAGTGCCACCTACGTACACAATGTTCCCGTCACTGCTTGGCAGTAGAGCGGAAACAGAAAATCCTGCTCCCGCATTAGGATCCCAATTTGTTAAACTCCCAGTAGCAGTATTAAACGCCGCAATCCCATTTCGCTCAGTCCCGCACGCATTAAAACAGGAAAAAGTCCCTCCTACATAGAGAGTGGTATCGTATATAGCAAAAGCATCTACTGATGTGTAATCCTCTGCATTTGGGTCCCATGAATTTACAGCACCTGTTGTCGTATTAAAAGAAGCAAGAGCGCTTCGAGTAGGGGAACAGGTATCTGAACTATCAAGACATGTAAAGTACCCACCTACATACAACGTTGTTCCTGATACAAATAAAGACAAAACGATGTCATCAAGATCAGGATTCCAGGATGTCGCCACTCCTGTACTCGTATTTACTGCGGCGACATACCCTCTCGCCCCGCCTTCTGTAAGATAACTAAATGCTCCGCCAATATATAACGTGCTTCCTGTAAGCGCCATGGTGTATACACTGCTGTCAGGATCAGGATTCCACGAAGTTGCGTTACCAGTAGAAGTAGACAGTGCGGCAACATAATTGCGTGCCTCTTCGCCGATATATGTAAACTCGCCTGCCACATACAAGGTTGAGCCACTCAACACCAAAGCATAGATAGTCCCATTCGCATTCGGATTCCATGTCGCATCAAGCGTACCATTGGAACTGATATGTGCTATATAATTACGTGCTGTCCCCCCAACCTGTCTAAAATCACCACCAATAAACCACCCGCCTGACCCATCAGATACCACTGCTCGTACTGCATCGGCAACTAAAGGGAATGTTGCCACAGGACTGCCCGTAGCAGTGCTGACGGGAATTCCAAATCCACCATTATTTGGACCAACGCCAGTAAAAGAGCCACCAATATATTGTGTTCCATCTGCGGCAACAGCCAATCCTGTCACATTAGCGCCAGGAACCCATTGAGAGCTATCTGGTGTCGCTTCCACAATCCCCAACACCTCTCCTGTTGAAGATGGAGACGGTGTGGTCAACTTTCGAAAAACAAAAAAACCAACCACGGCAACACATATAATAACAATGCTTGTAAAAAGAAAAATGGTTTTTTTACTCATAGATTCTTCATCTAAAATGTATGCTTTTATTATATCACTCCCTCTGCAATTGTAACACAATTAATACAGAAAGTTATACACAGAAAGAGGACTAAATAGAGAAGAAAAACCTCTTATATCTCTTCTAATACACGTGGGTGTATTTCGCGACTTTTGTGTTTTAGAATAACATCTTTTGCGTTTTGTGTGCCAATGTGCCGTAGAGCCCACACGGTATGCGCGCGGATGACCGGGCTTTCATCTTGTAGACCATGTTCTAATATCGGCACAAGCGAAGGATCTGCCCAGTTGCCTAAAGCCACCAACACATTCCGCACAAACCCTTCTCTCTTTGCCCGTTTGATCGGGCTGTTTTTAAACCGTGCTGAAAAGTGCGATTGCGACATCGGAAACAAATCCAATAGTTTGGGCGCGTATAAATCCATGCGCGCGTGAAAATCAGGATGTGTTGATTGCTTTTGCCGCGATTTATTCCACGGACATATTTCCTGGCATATATCACAGCCATAGATGCGGTTTTTCATCGCGCTTCGGAATTCACGTGGAATAATGCCACGATGTTCTATTGTTAAATACGAAATACATTTATTTGCATCTAATGTATACGGCGAAACAAGTGCCTTTGTTGGACAGATATCAATGCAACGGGTGCAGGTTCCGCAGGTGGCTGGTGTAGAGACGTGCCCCTTGCGCGTCTCATCGTTAGAGACGCCCCAGGGGAGCGTCTCTACAGTACGAATACCAAGTTCCACATCCACGACCAACTCCGCAAGTAAAACCCAGGAGCCATATTCAAAATTAATGAGCGTTGTATTGCGTCCGATAAACCCAGTTCCAGCGCGCGCCGCTATCTCGCGTTCTAACACAGGGCCGGTATCCACATACGCGCGATACTCTATTTTTCTTCCCAATTCTTTTTCTATAAACTCTTTCAACTGAATGAGTTTTGGTAATAAAATTTCATGATAATCATCATACACCGCGTACCGCGCGATGATGCCACGCGACGGATCATTCAAAACTTCTTCCGGATAATCAAAGGGATAATAATTGACTCCAAGCGTGATAATCGTTTTTGCACTGTCAAATAATTTTTGCGGATTCACTCGCGTATCAACGGATCGCTCATACCACTTCATTCCGCCATGATATCCCTGCTTTACCCAATTTTGTACTATTGTATGATGATCGCTCGGCTGAACAGGAGCAAACCCAATCACATCAAAAAAACACTCATTGAGTGCGTATTCTTTTATTTTTTCGGATAACTTAGGCATACTCGTGTAGAGACGTACCGTGGGTACGTCTCTGTATCAACACAGACGCGCCAGGGGCACGTCTCTACAGTATCAAACCAAATAGTAAAAATAAAGAAAGGCGAAAAGTTCTCTCATATGAGAACAATCCGCCTTCGTGAATCGAGGGGGTATAGCTCATCGTTTCTTGAGCGTCCCCCACTCCACCGGTAACCGCCCGCGCGCCTCAACGGCCCGAGGTTCCTCGGGCTCGTCTTCCGTCAAGACCGCTGACGGAAGAATCTCGGCGCGAAAATCGTTGTAGAGTCCAATGAATCCCTCGAATAGGTCCACGAACTCTTTTTGGAATCGTCCTTTACGACGATGCTTATCGAATATGAGGATGAAAGCATCAACTCGCTGGACGAGTTTCCCTAAAACAAAGGCCTCGTCCATAGAAGAGGATATAGATACCCGCTTGAGCCACTTCTCAAACGGCTCAACCCCGTCCCATCCAACAGAAACATACGGACGCCGTATGTAGTGGGTTGGAGCGAAGTCGTCACGCCTTACCTCTTCTATTTCCCCCCCAACCTCCTTGCCTTTTGCCGGATCCCATGTGGGGTAAAGTATGGAGCGTACACTTGGAATCCCCGAATCATCCGTGTAAATCGCTCTCGATGTCCTCTCTTCTTGCCATTCAGAGTAACTTAGACTGTAAAAGGCCACTGCATTACCGCTACGACGGAATGAAACTTCAATCTGCCCATACGGCACCTCTTGACTCATCGATACAACGACTGGGTTAGGCACCACCCAGCCGAACTCATCAGCGGAAATGCCAGAGACAGTCGCCAACGCCACGAACAACAACACCACCAAATGCAGAAAACGCCGCATTTCAAGCTCCCTATATGGTTCCGAACTCCGAGAACGTATTGCAAAAATACAATAATAATAAAATATTGTCAAGTATTGACAATGTCCATGTATAATGCCCCGTTTTTAACGGAGACGCGCCAACGGCGCGTCTCTACACTACTAACAACACCACCAGTAACCCTATCAACAACAGCGTTTGGCCGATGATATGGTAATGCTGACGCCGCATTTCGATAAAAATTTTCAATATCAAACAAAAGGCAAAAAAAGCAATAAACGCAAGATATAGCCATCGCACAAAAGCAAGGGGAATACCAATCCCCACTTTAGGCAAAATATGATTTAACGCAGTATACTTAGCAACAGGCCCGGGACTTACAACAACAATCTTATCCCAATCCATTGAATCAGTGATTTTTTCGCCATGCTCGCCTTCAATCTGAATCACAGGCGCTATCACAACTTCAAACAAATCATTCACGCTTTTATTAACAACAATACTTCCGCTATACAGCCCCTTCTCCCCTTCTTGTTTCAACGGAACTATAACATCTTTTATAAAGACCTCGGATTGAGACACCTCGCCTTCGATATACGCATTTGCAGTCAGTTGAATGGTGCCTGCCTCAAGTTCCTGCCAATATACTTTTGAGCGATCTTTATAATAGATAACAGGCGGAAAAACAGTACCGCCTGCTTCTGTTTGCGTTTCTGTTTGCGGTTGCTTGTGCTGTTCTTGTGGTGGTTGCGCCGGTTCATTGCTTTGTTGAACTACTGGCGCCGGTTGTGAAATTTTTGTCCCTGACACTTCAATCTTTTTTTCTACCTCTTGTGGCTGTGCCTGCGCTGTTGTTACATACTGTTTTGGTTTTCCAAAATGATGCGCAATAAAAATCGTATCTTTGCCTTCATATACTCCGCTGTCAATGCCAAGCCCTTGCTCGTTAAACTCCTGATCCGCAAGATTTTTATAATGCAGAGGACTTGCTATCCACGCGTCAACAACTGCTTTGGGACTTGAAAATCCCATAGCAAGATTCTCGCCGGCAACAGTATAATCATATCCGACTTCTTTTAAAAATGAGGAGAAGCCCCTGCCGTCAGGAGTGGTGTGGCTAAAATACTGTTGTGCCACCATATCACTGGCTTTAAGTTGCGATGATTGCTCAAGCTTTCCGCTTGTTGACAAAACAGAAAGATTCCTGTCTTTTCTGACATTATCAACCAAAATCGCTAATTCTTTTTTTTGCTCAAGCAAAACATCTGGCAATAAAAACGCTTCTTTAGGCAGGGCAAGCACAAACACAATCGCGCCGATTTTTACTGCCAAAGATACGCCTGCGTACAAAACAGCCCGTTTTGTGTGCAAAACATGGGGGTGATAATTATTTCCCTCATGGGGGATAAAAGCATCTTTCAGCCGTTGCATATTTGTGATATTATACCATAATAATAGAGTATCATACAGCAGAACCTATGCAAAATATCTTTTATAAAACCATCGTTTTTGTTACCTTAGCTGGAATGGTGCTTATTATCCCTTATATCGCCACAGCTCAACAGGCAACACTATCCTCAACAATTACCATAGGATCATCTCATGAAACAAAAGGAATAAAAATCACTCTCACATGGGATACTAAAAACGAAACAGTCATTGAGGCAATCTGCCCTCAAGCATTCTGGCTCAATGACATGTTCGGGCTTGAGTGCAACAAAAAGATAGTTCTGCCCAAAGAAAAAAATACCCTCTGGGGATGGGTAAAAAACACAACGTCATCTGCGCAAACAATTGCTTTTATCATCACAAGCGGAAGCACATCAAAAAAACACGACATAACAATCCAACCATTGCAGTCAGTTTCCGCGTCAAAAGCGAACCCCGGAGATATTGTCAAAGACACAACATCCCCTGCTGTGTATAAAATAAATGAAGATGGAACAAAAAGCGTATTCCCGCATGAAAGCGTGTTCAAATCATACGGTTACACGAATTTTAATACAATCAAAACAGCTGACGTATCAGATCTTCCATCAAGCGCGCCAGTTGCTTTTCGCGATGGCACACTTATTAGATCCTCAAAAACCGGCTTATTAGGAAAAGAAACCACTGCCGTATTTGTGGTGGAAAACGGAACTCTACGCCCGATTCTTTCAGCAGATATTTATCAAGAGCTCTACCATGACCCTCAATGGAGTCGCCTTGCATGGACTCCCAATGATTTGATTTCACGATTCAATTATACTATTGGAGATATATGGAAAGATACTCAAACCTTTCCATTAGGCACAGTATTAAAAAAAGATAATTCTTACTACGTTGTTGATAAAGACAAAGATGCCTATATCAAAAGAAAAATAGAAACAACAGCGCTGGCGGTAAATAGAATTTTAGGAATTACGCCAGTAGAAACATCCTCAACCGCGCTATCGCTGTTGCCGGAAAAAATGGCTATACAAAACACGTCTTCCCTATTTATCCCGCGCGCCATCTCACAACCTGCAACGTCTCAAACAAACGATACCATAAGCACGCCTGACACGTCTGCAAAAACAGAGACCACACCGCCGATTGTGTACACGCCTAATACAACATCGTCCCAAACGAATACAACAACGACAACAACCACGACAACGGATCCGACAACGCCCGAAACTCCAACAACTCCAACGACTCCAACTACGCCCACAACACCGACGACACCCGAAACTCCAACAACTCCAACAATTCCAACACTCTCGGACGCGGAAATCCTCGTAAAAATATCTGAATATAAGCCGTTGTTCAGCGCAAACCAGAATACAGCAACCCCGTCGGGATCACAGCCGTTTGCATGGCAAATAGGAGCAGGCGCGGTTGTGCTTACTGCTCCTCACGCGGTCAATCACATCCGTGATGGAAGCATAAAAACAGTTGACTATTGCACCGGTCCGCTTGCTCGCGTGCTTGGCGATATAACCGGCGCACCGGTGTTATATCAGCAATACAAAGACATAGATCCAAATTATGAAGATGCAACTCCGTTCAAAACCAGCTTATCATCGTATTTAACCGCGCATCAGGAAGTGACATTGGTGTTTGATATTCACGGCGCAAGCGAAACACATGATTGGGATATTGATCTTGGCACTATGAACGGTATTTCATTCCCCCACTTCCCCACCATCGTAACTGCCATGACGCAAACGTTTACCGCGAATGGCATTACCAATATATCCAATAATGATTTTACCGGCGGATCGCTTGCTGATTCTTCACAAAAGACAGTAACGCGATTTGTGGTTGTAAACGGCAAAGATGCGATTCAAATAGAAGCAAACCGCAGGTATCGGTGCGATACCGACTCTCAAACCCTTGCCTATATCCACGCCATGACTGCCATTATCAACCAGTATAGATAATGACAAAGACGTGCCAACGGCACGTCTCTACAATACGTAGCGCGAGAGACGCCCCAGGGAGGCGTCTCTACACTCAACTTTAACCACAATGCGTTATTTTACCTCACCCACATCAATTTTTGCCAAATCCGCATTAGTAATGCCCGAACTTAAATACCGCATAATATTAAATGCCGCGTCCCCACTTTTCATATAATACCGCTTACCATCAACTGGATTCAAATACCACGCCTCACCCCTACTCTGCACTTGCAGTAAAATGTGTCCCTTAAGACGGGTGATCAATCTTGTATCAGTAGCCAACTTCCCTGCGCCAAGCGGGTTTGTTTTTTTCGTCAACACCTCTGCCCCATCATTAACACCATCACCGTCTGTGTCAGCTTTGGCAGGATTTGTTTTTAATCCTTCTTCTAATTTATCAGGCAAGCCATCTTTATCTGTATCAATATCTGCAAACCGCTTTTCTATGCCAACCGGAATTTTATCCAAGTCCTTGTTGCTAATACCAAGTCCAAACGAACTCAACATTTCAAACGCAGTCGGCCCGTCTGCTAAATAGAATTTTTTTGTACTGTTCATTGGAATATACCACGCCTCGCCTGCCTCTTGAACCTGCAAGTAAATTCTTCCCTTCAGGCGATTCAATAATTTTGTATCCGCTTTTTTAAAACGCGCTTTTTCTCGATTCACTGTTGCCTCAATACGAGCGATATCGCGAACCGGTATTGCAGTAATCTTCTCCCCTAATACTTGACCTTGATTGGTATCAGGAATTGCAGGAACAGCCGGAGCATCAGGGATAACCGGCGCGACAGGAGGGTTCGAATTTGTATTCGTATTTGTGGATCCATTGGTTGTTGTTGTCGTTGTACCTCCGCCTGTATTAGTTGTCGTACCGCCACCTGTCGTACCGCTGGTCGTGCCGCCTGTTGTACCACTGGTTGTACCTCCTGTTGTCCCGCCAGTTGATGTTGTTATGCTTAAATCAAGTTTGGTTAACATGCCGCCGGAAAAAACCGCGGTTTTGCCGGTATCAACTCCTTGAACAAAAAAGGCGATTGTTTGACCAACGCGGTTGTTATCCTGATCCGTTATAATAAAAACATTCGGATTATATCCGTATTTACCGCTTGTGGTTACTTTACTCAACACGACTGTTGAACCGATTTTTGCTTCCACTATTGTGCCATTTGTAGCCGGAGATCCGTTCACTGTTACTGCGCCATAAAATTGATTTGGCATTCCGGGAATTGCAAACGCAATGGATGGGAAGACAAGCAATGTTGCGGTCAGTAATGCAAATATCTTTTTCATAGATCATTTTTAGACGCACCACCGGTGCATCTCTACAAGTACATTCCAAAAGGAGAGAAAGACGGGTTATGTAGAGACGGGGTTAACCCCGTCTCTACACTATCTTTGAATTAAAAGCTATACACGCCGGAGGATTGCAACAACAACCAGAATGCCTCGCCCGGATTCACTGTGCTGATATTTGAGTTCAGAACATACGTCTTACCAGTGTTGTTAAATCCAAGCACATTGGTATACACCCCGTCAAGTGACTGAAATGCCGTGCTCTTATCAACATTAGTGGTTCCCGGTGCCTGATAATACCCTACCAAATTCCAGCCCGCAGGTAATGAGCGCGATGGTGGCGCGGATGGAGTATCTCCGCCTGAAGTCAACAAATTGCCTTCTCCTGTCAGTGTTGCCGAAGATGCGCCAGTATATTTAATCCAATATCCATATCCGGCGGTCATGGTTGATAAGGAATTTACATCTGGTCCTGCTGGAAAATACGATGTCCATGATTCTGTTGCGGCATCGTATGTCCATACAGACGCGATATCCTCTGCTGTATCCCCTAACACATCAGCTATCGCGGTTGATGCCGGAATCGTTGGCAAAGAAATAAAGTTCCATCCGTTGCCTGCGTTGTTTGTAAGAGTGATTGAATAGCCGGTTGACGTGCTGAATGACCAGCTTGATGTATCGGGATTTAAAACATTGCCTGCTAAATCAACAACATCTTCAAACATGATGGTATAGGTAACATTATTGTCAAGATCATTTTCTGGGTTAATTGTCGCGATATTGGTTTCGGAATCAAATTCTACAACCGGCGTTCCGGAAATTGAAGGATCAAACGAAACATTTCCCGAGCCAATAGCGACTGCCTCGCTAAATGTAACTGTGATATTAGCGATCGGCGCCACTCCACTTGCTCCAACTGATGGAGTTCTATTAGTGATGGTTGGAGCGGTAGTATCAATGGTAAATGCTGTAAGAAGCACATCATTTGTATTTCCTGCAGTATCTGTTGCAGTTAATGTGAGATTATATGTTCCGGCAGTAATCTCTGATAATGTTACTGGTGCGCTTGATCCACTCCCAACTCCAGACGCAAGCTCGGTTTCACCATTCTTAATCACCCAGCTTGCTCCTTCTTCTACATTGATAACAACATTCGGTGTTGTGTCATTGGTGGGATTGGTAACCGGCGTAACTTCACTTGCGCTTGGCGCGGTGTTGTCTATGGTCATACTTAACGAATCCGAACCCACGTACGCGTTGCCTGCTAAATCCGAACCGTCAACCGTCACCGTATGGTCGCCGTCATTGCCAGATGGGACACTCCATGTATATGTCCATGTATCACCAGACCCTGCCATTGGTGCATTATTCACCAAACCAGGCGAGTTAATACTGATTGTTGGCGCACTTGCCATGGTTTCACTGAATGTCGCTGTGATTACCACGGCATCTGCATTACGCACGATAGTGTCTTCTGATTGATCATGAGTTAATTCAACTGTCGGTGCTGTCGCATCCCAGATCAATTCCATATCATCTGAGGACTGATTGCCAACCGCGTCTGTCGCGGTTAACCGAATCACAAAGGTTCCGTCTGTATCAGATGAGATAGTGCTATTCTCGCTTGTAGCAGAGCCAAAAGTGATAGTTCCTTCTCCTAACTGCTTGGTCCATTGATAAGTAAGCGCAGTTGCATCTGTTACCGTTGCGTTTGTCGTAAATTGCGCGTTTGCCCGCACATCATCTCCCACATTCACTACTGGCGATGAAATATCAAGCACAATAGAACTACTTGCGGAATCAGTTCTTCCCGCTAAATCCGTAATATTGGCTGTTATTGTGTTCTCACTTTCCATTAAAGGCACTGATACAGAATATGTTCCGCCCTCAAAATCAGCTGTTTCACCATTTACCGTGATACTCGCGACATTCGCTTCGGTGTATGAGCCGGAAATGGTTTGAGAGTTGGTTGATGTAGGCGTGGTGACGCCATCAATTGCAATGATAGGATCCGTGGTATCAACCGTAAAACTCCATACTGCTTGTACTGCTGAAGTTCCTCCATTATCTGAAACGTCAACTGTTACTGTATAAGAGCCGTCTAATAACGCAACTGATGGGGTGTACGAAGCAACGCCATCTGCAAAACCATCTATCGTTACTGGATCACCATCAACTGTCACCATAATAGACGCGCTGAAGATTCCGCTTCCTGCTTCAGAAAGCGTTGCAGAAATCAACGGCGTACTGTCGGATGTATATGAACTATCCGATGGTACCAATGTGCCAATCGTCGGCGCGGTGTTATCTACCGTGATGGTAACAGAAGTATCAGTTGTTCTATTATTTGCATCATCATCTGCAATAATTTCGATAGTATATGTTCCTGCCGATACCTGTACACTACTATTATTTGTTCCATCCCAAATTACAGGATCAGGATTTAACGCTCTACTATCTTGTAAGGTTTTAATAAGAGTAGCTCCCTGCTTGATTTTTATTGTATAATCTGATGTCTCAGAAAACGCGACATCAATACTGCTTGTGTCTTGCACACCACTGCTAACAGTCGGAGAAATTACTGTATTTGAAACAGTGAAAGGGGTAATAGTAGGCGCGATGCTATCTTCTGTAATCGCAGAAACAGGCGAAGATAATCCTTCATTACCTGCGGTGTCTGTTGTCGTTACTGTCAAATTATTCACAGTGTTTTGAGATAATGTCGCGTTAACGCTGTAGCTTGTCTCCCCACCTGACAACTGCTGTTCCCCGACTGGTGCCTCACCGTTATACACCTTGACCAACGCATTCTCTTCTGCTGTTCCGGAAATTGTATAGGTAGCCGCGTTCACTGTAACGGTGTCAGAAGGTGAAGAAACAACTGGCGCGTCAGGAGCAGTGTTATCTATGGTAAATGTAAGCGTTGGGACATCGCCTCCGCCTGCAAAGGCATTTGTTGCCAAATCCTCACCTACTACGCTCACAACCACATCGCCGTCATTGCCTGATGGAACATCCCATGAATAGGTATAGGATGACGCTGATTCATTCATATTCGCAACAAAATCACCAATCGTAATCATCGGCGTGCCAGACATGGCTTCGTTAAATGTCGCGGTAATCATTACTGTATCAGCATCACGAACAACCAAATCATCATGATCTTTTGTAAGCTCAACTGTCGGAGCTGTTGTATCCCATACAAACGAAATATCATCTGACGCGCTATTGCCTGATAAATCAACAACTGTCAGCTGAATGACGTATGGCCCATCCTCGCTTGCCGAAATAGTTGTATCTTCAGCAGAGGCGGTTCCAAAGGTAATAGTCCCCGGACCACTCACCTTTTTCCACTCATATGAACCGATATTGGTATCAGTAACAGTCGCGTCTTGGGTTATTTCTACTTTTGTCAAAACATCAGCGCCTGCATTAACCTCCGGAACGGTTGAATCAATCACAAACGCGCTGTCAGAACTATCGCTTGCGGAATTTCCAACACTGTCTACCGCAGTTATCTTAACTTTTGCAGTCGCAAGGTTAGAGGTTGGAACAGTCCATGTATAGGTGCCATCATTTGCTTCGTTTGTCGCAATGGAGGTAGTGTCGGAAAAATCGCCTAATGCGGAATATTCCAATGTAATCGGCGTTGAAATTATATGAGGATCAGTAATGCCAAACCATGTAATATCATAACTCGCGCCTCCTTGTAAGTATCCGCTATTTGGCGTGATCAATGTTGAACTAATCACTGTCGGCGTTGTTGCGTCAACTTCTGATACAGGATTCGTTGTAACAGATATAAACTCTGTGTCTTTTGTAACCACAGCCCACGAAGCAGTGCTGTCTGATGTCGGAGCAGTCGCGGAAAGCGTAACCAAACCGGTATCCCCAGCCGCAAGTCGCGCGGCAAAAGCAGGATCAGGATCGCCTAAACATTCAATAAATCCGCTGGCAACCAAATTATCCGTATTCACGCCAAAATTGGTAGGGCAAGTAATGCCGGACGCTGACACTGTGAATCCTGTTGGTTTTGTTATTTTTATATTGTAAATCGGATTGTCGCTTGTGCCGTTGATAATGGTAAAAGTATAGGTTTGCGTTGACCCACCTTGTACTAATGTTTTGTCAACTGAAACGCTATAGGTAACGTCAGCACTCGTAAGCTGAAAACTTGCAATAAACGCGAGAGTAAATACGCCTACTACAAGAGAAGTAAGAGAAATCCTCTTTTTTAAAGCAACATGTTTGCATGGGGATAATGTCATAGGATGTAAAGAAAGAAGTATGCTGTTTTCTCTATGCTCAAACATCATATTCGACGAGATATGAAGTTTGATATTTTTTAGCAATACGCTCTTTCTATATAAATGTTAGTAAGAAATATAAATTTTGAAATTATAGTATAGCACATCTGATATAAGCCCACTATTCAATTCCAGGCGCATACCACACTTCTGTCGTAATTCTCGGCTTAAGCGGACGAACAAACACCCAATATCCCTCTCCGGCATGAACTGTGTCTGTATACCCGATTGAACGATACTGCAATTCAGACGGGCTGTATATCCATAACTGCGTCCACAGCGATGTCTCCGCGTCATTCACATCTCTTTCTAACGACGCAAGCGCGTGGTTTGCCTGCGTGCTATCTGTATCATTCACTTGATAAAACCCGATTAAATTCCAGCCGTAATCCAGGCGTACTGACGGCGGCACACTCTGCGCCGATCCAAATGTATTGCCATAGCCAGTCAAACTCGAAGCAGTCGCGCGGTTAAATTTAAGCCAATATCCATACCCGGCTGTCATGGTAGTAAGATTATTCAATAACGGATCTCCACCGGGACGATACACCAACCATTGGTTATTGAGAGTATCATAACTCCACACTGATTCAATGTCATTAGACAACCCCCCAAGCACATTGGCAATAGCCGGATTAGTGGGAGTCAGCGGGATAGAGATTACATTCCAGCCCGGCTGAATCGCTACATTGTACGCGCGCGCGGTAGTAAAGCCCCATGAAGTTGTGGGTAATGGATTGCCGGCAATATCCGTAACGCCAGTCATGGTTACCAGATATGATGTATTCACAATCGTCATGCCTTGTATTTGAATAAGCGCGGATGATTCAAAAAAATCAATGCTCTCAACAACTATATCCTGTGACATCGTAACATTGGCAGGGGTCATGCTTACTGGCTCGTCAAAATTGACTGTAATCGTTGCCATCCCGGGGAGTTGATTAACAGCGCCTAATTCCGGATCACGGCTAACAATGGTTGGCGCGGTGTTATCAATGGTAAATATCAGCCCTACTTGAGCTATTGCTTGATTTGGATCTGGCAATACCCCAAGCGAGTTACCAGATGAATCAGTGGCTGAAACAGAAATACTTACTTGTCTGTCTCCAACATCAGGTACATCCCATAGATATGTCCAAATCAGCGGGTTTTCGGTTGCAACCAATGATGCTGTCTGCAACACAGCATGCGTTGCTGTGTCTTCTATATGTATGACGGGATTAATAATGGTGTTGGTATATTCGGTAAATGTCACCGTAATCAGCACTGTATCCGCCCCTCTCACTACAAAATCTGGATGATTATGGGTTATAGCATTTACAACAGGCCCTGTTCTATCAACAACGCGCACTATGCGTGTTACTGTTTGCGTATTTTGCGAGTTATCAGTCGCTGAATAATCAACAGCATACTCGCCTACTAAGGTCATATTGACTAAAGACGCATTGATACTCACGACTAACCCTGTATCGTAGTTATCTGCCACTGTCGCGCCCAATTCAATGTACGCAGTTCCAAGTTCAATAGTTTGTGGGTTTGCGCCAGTAAGTGTGATGACCGGCTTGATGGTATCAAGCACTACCTCTGTCCCGACGGATGATGTGTTCCCGGCCAAGTCGGTGGCGAGAATCTGTATCGCGGTCTCGCCCTCTGCCAATGTTACTCCAAAACTCCAAGTATCCGTTGTACTTTCACCTATGGTAACTGGCATAGCATAGCCCGAAGCAAATCCGACTGCTTCCACTGCCGAAATTCCTCCCCAAAGCACTCCCTCGGTATCGCTTTGACTATCCGCGAGTATGGTGAAATTCTGTCTTCCATTTCTTGGCACGGTTACATCCAGTCCAACTATCTGAAGAACTCCACCTATCGGAATACCGGATCCTATCTCTACCCCGTCAACATACAGACGAACCTCCTCGCTTCCTAATAAGGAACCTGACAATAAAATTGTTATATCCTGCACACTAACCGCTTCCACGTTGTCTGCGACAAATATAAAACTCCCTATTTTTTTACCTGTTTCAAAAGGCGCTATGGTTACAGGGCTCGTTACTAAATTATTTGATATAAGCATGGTCCCATTTAGGACCAGCATAGAAAAAGCAGGAGTACTTGATACTATTACCATTGCTCCTTGCCGTGAACCGCTCAATGTATGGGAAGTAATGTTTGTCGGCGAAGGAAGGGCGTTGATTGTCGGAGTGGCCGGGGCAATGGAATCTTCTTTGATAAGAACCCGACGTGAAGATGACACATTCCCTGCCACATCGGTCGCCAGCATGGAAAGTGTATTAATCGCATTTTGCGTCAAATTCACCGAAACTGAAAAATTGCCGCTTCCATGTGTCGTCCCAGTCGCAGTCGCCGCGCCACCCGTAATATGTATGACCGTGCCTGCCTCTGCTGTACCGGATATGACGATGAAATCCGCATTTACAATCTGGTCAAACGATGTGCTATTTGGTACCGCAGGAGCCGTGATATCTAACACTATGGTTCCAGTAAGCGCTGAACTTTGATTGCCTACCGTGTCCTTGAGGGTGATACTGACGCTATTTGATCCTTCTAATAATGCCAAAGCGTATGACCAAGTAGTACTGGCGTTTAATGCCACCACCTGATTACCGTTAATCCATACAGATGTGTTTGCCTCTTTTGTGCCAGAAATTATCGCAGGAGTTGTGTTGGTTGGAGCGCTCAATACGCCGTTCGTAACCACTGGCGTTTCTGGCGTGATAGTATCATGCCTAATCACAACAGTCGCAGGCGCGGATTGCTCATTGCTGGCATTGATAGCAGTGACTGATAGCGTATTGGCTTGATTTTGGGTTAAAGGCACGGACACTGAATACAATCCATTCACGGCTTGTGTATTCACCGTCGCTAATCCGCCGGTAACGGTAATTGTCGGGTCAGAGAGAGCCAATACCTCGTTTGATGACACCGCGCGATTATACATTTTCACCTCATCAATATCTCCCTGAAAATACGAGCTCCAAAATCCGCCATCGCCTATCCGTGTATCCATGATTCTCGTAATCGGGGTGCCATCCCATGTTTGGGAAACGCGCTTAATGCCATTCACATACAACGCAATTTCATGATTATCATAATCCATCACCGCGGCGACATGATACCACTGCCCAAGTTCTATCCCTCCCTCCGGTTGCCAAAAAACTCTGCTGTTTGGGTGCTGAGGGCAGATGCCTGCATAATCATTTTTAAAGAAAAATCCCAATGGATACCCCTCTCCAATATGTATCCCAAGCGTGATATCATCGCAACTTGCCGCATCGTATGAGGTGATAATAGATTGTCCGATTGCGGTGGATTCAGGCCGAACCCACGCTGACCACGCAAATCCGGTGGTCGGCGTGTAGTGCACCGTATCAGGGATATCAACATACGCATCGCTTGCTCCGATATGAACCGCATCTCCAACCTTGCCCGTTCCTACCGTCGCGTTAATCAACGACGCGGTATTATTATTTGATGAACTGTCTGGCGCGGTTGTTCCCGCAACATCATCAAAAGACCACGCTCCAATCAATCCGTCAGTCGGATCATCACCCACACTGCCTTGAACAAGAATACTATCCGCGTTTATTGTTTGCGAAACTGTTGAAATAACCGGCGCGATGACTGCGGTTGACGCCGTGGTAATCTGAATGGTTGAGGCGGACGAAACATCTGCATGGCCATACGTGGCGGTAACCGAGAGCGTGTTGAGTGTATCCATCGTAAGCGGGACATTGATTGAAAAACTGTTTCCCAGCACATCGGCTGTTACCGTGCTTGATCCGCCTGTCACGGTTATTTGCGTGTCATTATATTCGCTCCCTATTTCTGTTGCGGACAAAGGCCGTGAAAACATCTTGACTTCATCAATAACCCCAACCCAGTTTGAATTTGGCTCAAACACATGACCACCCAAAGCGCCAACCATTGCACGAGTAATGCTGATTCCGTCATCAATCCATGCGTGCGAATCTTTCAATTCACCATTCACATACAAAGCAATACGGTCATGTTCATAATCCATGATTCCAACCACATGATACCATTGGTTTGATTGCACCCCGCCTCCGGGTTGCCACATCACTTGATGATTCTCACCCTGCGGGCAGATGCCTAAAGAATCCACCTTAAAGCTAAATCCCGGACCTCGGGTGGTATTATTAAGCCCGAGCATCACATCCTCGCAACTCGCGGTATCCATATAGGTAATGATGTTTTGCCGAGTCGCTGGATCAGCGTTTGATGTTTTGACCCATGCCATCCAGGTAAATCCGGTTGCAGGGATCGCGTCAAAAGCATCCAACCGCGCGAACTCGGTTCCGGTCAACCATCCGGCTGTTCCCCGCTTGCCAACAACACGACCATTCCCATTCTGCATACGGGCGCTATGATCATTGTCAGATGTATCTTGAATGGTTGGCGAAATTTCATCAAAACTCCAATACCCCATCAGCCCATCAATGGGAGGGGGCTCTATCGTGCCAGTGAGAGTAATACTATTGCTGTATACTGTCTGGGAAGGCGTGATAATGTGCGGTGCGGGTAACTCTGCTGAAACAGGACTCAAAATAATACTCGACAAAAAAATACCGGTTGCGACAGAAAGAAAAACACTATGAACTGTAATACTTTTGCGCATAGATGACCCCTCCGGATACACGAGAGCATACAATGAGAGTTCATTGAGATGTTTTATTATATACCTTATATCAAAGGAAACAAGATTGACATATTCATAAAAAGTGGTTGTTTTAACCACTATTTTATAATATTTCATGAGAATGACTCTCGTCTCCTTACGCAATCCGTTCAATAAGCGCGCCGATGCCATACGCGACAACTGCCGCTGAAAATCCGACAACAAGCATTTCTATGCCGGAACGGAGCCAATTGCCTTTAGTAATCAATACTCGGGCACTGCCAACGGCAAACTCCGCAATTGCGGCCATAGCAATTGCAATAGGAAATGCATAGTTGCCACCAAAACCAAACACATACGGCACTAACGGCAAAAAACCAGCTATGGCAAATGCGATAAATGTTGCGATGCCGTTTTGCACCGCGTTGCTTGTGCCGTCTGGCGGCATCAAGCCCAACTCTTCCACCATCATCACATTGACCCAACGTTTTTTATCTGAGGTAATAATCTCTACCGCTCGCTCTAAATCTTTACCCTCAAATCCTTTCTTTTTATAAATCCCGCGAATTTCGGCTGTTTCTTCTTTGGGAAGATACTGAACCTCCCACTCTTCCATTTTCTGCTCCCGCTCGATATACCGCTCTTCTGACCGCGTGCCTAAATAATTGCCAACAGCCATGGACAACCCGTCAGCAAGTAAATTCGCAAATCCTAAAATCAGCACAATTTTTGGATCCAGCCCTGCGCCCGCAACGCCTGCAACCACGGCAAATGTTGTAATAATTCCATCGTTTGCGCCGTAGACCAAGTCCTTGATATACGTACCCCCGCCTCTCACATGCAAATGCTCAACCGCAGTTTGATTTTCATGCGCTCGCTTTGCTTCTAATATTTCCTGCTCTAATGCCTGTTGTTTACGTTGCTTTTGTTGTTTCATAGATGCTGTTACAAAATCATACTTCTCCACGTGCCATATGCCGCGGCTGTCAAAAGCGCGAAATCACGAGCCGCGATATCCCATGAGCGATGCGCAACCTCTGTACCAACCAAGAGTATCAACACCAAAATTGCAAGAGCAAAACCAAACCGCGCAAACGACCAAAATAACATCATCAGCGCAATCGCAACCTCCAACCCTGCCAGTACATATAATAATGTATCAGATGAAAGGCCTGTCAGCTTCAGCGCAAAGGAAGGAATAAAAGAAACCCACGCCTCCGGGGTTAAAAACGCCATAATGCCAAGAGTGGCAAATATTACACAAAATCCTATTCTCAACATCCACAGTCGAAACATAGTCAACGCAATCTACTCCGTAAACACCCGAGGCCGTTCTTTTGATTTTTTAATAATACGAAACGCCTCATCAACACTATCAGTTACTTGAAATAATTCCAAATCATCTTCTTCAATCGCGCGTTGCTTTACCAGCACGGTTGATTCAAGCCATGCAATCAACGGTTGCCAGTATTCGCTTCCAATTAAAATAACTGGAATGCGATCCATCTTTTGCGTTTGAATCAATGTGATAATCTCAAAAAACTCATCCAATGTCCCAAACCCGCCAGGGAAGTACACATACGCTTGCGCAGAAAAAGACAAAATAACTTTTCGAGTAAAAAAATAATGAAACCCAATCCCTCTTTTCACATACGTATTCATTCTCTGCTCAAACGGGAGTTGAATGTTCAAACCGATTGATTCTCCGCCAGCAAGCGTTGCGCCTTTATTGACGGCCTCCATAATTCCAGGGCCACCTCCTGTAATCACAGTAAATTTCGCCTTCGACAGTCGACTCGCAAGATCTTCAGCTTTTTTGTAATACACTGAACCCGGCTTTACGCGCGAAGAACCGAAAAATGTTACTGTGCGTTTTAATCCAACTAAAAACTGAAACCCCTCAACAAATTCCGACATAATCCGAAAAATTCGCCATGTGAATGAAGATGGAACCTGTTGTTCTGTTGTGTCAACTTTTTGAGGCATATACTCTCTCCTACTCTGTAGGATTTAAGTATACCGCATATATGAAAATTTTAACATTCACTCGTTTTTTTAACAAAAATACACGAACTACCCTCTTGCCTGATAACAGAGATTACTTCATGATATACATAAGCAACTATATGAAGAAAACAACAAACGTAAAAGCAACATTGCGCATATATTGGAGAGAAGTTCGTCGCTATAAACAGGCGGTATTTTTGTTATGCGTCGGATTTATCCTTGCCAATGTCGGCGAATTGGTAACACCTCTGTATTACAAAAAATTTTTTGATCTACTCGCCGGCGCTGTCCCGTCTCAAAGCACCGCCATGCAACTGATTATCGTATTGTTATGGGTATTATTTTTTAATGGGTTTATATTTCTTGGATATCGGCTTTCCAGTTTTATAAATTCGTATGTTCAATCGCATATCATGGCGGATCTGCGCATGCGTGCGTTTGATTATTTAATTCTGCACTCGTACGGATTTTTTTCTAACAGCTTTAGCGGCGCTTTGGTGCAGAAAATCAACCGACTGGCGCGGGCGTTTGAAACATTTGCCGACCGGCTCTTTTGGGATTTTATGCCGCTCATTATCCGCGTTTTCGGCGCGATTATTATTTTATGGTGGTACAACCCGTTTATCGGAATAATGATGCTGGTGTGGGTGATGGTATTTATCGCTGTTAATTTCGGATTGAGTATATGGAAATTAAAATATGACATCGATCGAGTCGAGTGGGATTCTAAAACAACGGCATCGCTGGCTGATGCTATTACCAATCATACAACTATCCAACTTTTTACGGGCATGGTATTTGAATCGAAACGTTTTAAGCAGATCGCGGAAAAACTTCGCGATATTACAAAAAAATCATGGTATATTTCAGCGATAATAGAAATGATTCAATCGCTTTTATTTTTCGCAATAGAATTTTTATTATTTTTCTTCGCGGTCCGGTATTGGGAAAAAGGAGTTCTCTCTCTTGGTATGTTTGTACTCATTCAGGCCTATTTACTGACTCTTATTCATAAAATGTGGGATATCGGCCGTATCATTCGTGATACCTATGAAAGCTTTGCCGATGCCAAAGAGATGGTTGATATCATGCAAACCCCGCATCAGGTGCAAGATATGCGCGGCGCTAAAAAACTTATTGTCACCACAGGACACATAGAATTCCAAAACGTGCAGTTTTCTTTTCATAAAACGCGAGAAGTTCTCAAAAGTGTGTCTCTGTCAATCGCCGCCGGAGAAAAAGTCGCTCTCATCGGCCCCTCAGGAGCAGGGAAAACAACACTGGTAAAACTACTCTTTCGGTTTTATGATATTGATGGAGGAAAAATTTTAGTAGATAACCAAAATATCGCGCGAGTAAAACAAGACAGTTTACGGGAGAATATTTCTTTAGTGCCACAGGATACAATTTTATTTCACCGCACAATTTTAGAAAATATCCGCTATGGCAGACGAGACGCCAGTGATGAAGAAGTAAAAAAAGCCGCTAAGTTTGCGCACTGTCAAGAGTTTATTGATCATCTGGCTGATGGATATACTACCTATGTCGGAGAACGCGGAATAAAACTTTCAGGAGGTGAACGTCAACGCATTGCCATTGCGCGCGCGATCTTAAAAAACGCACCGATTTTAGTGCTGGACGAAGCAACGTCAAGTTTGGATTCGGAATCAGAAATGCTGATTCAGGATGCTTTAGAAAAACTGATGAAAAACAAAACCGTTATAGTGATCGCCCATCGCCTGTCTACTATTCGTAAAATGGATAGAATTATCGTGATTGATAAAGGAGGAGTGCTGGAACAAGGATCGCATGCTGATTTGTTAAATGAAAAAGCAAGTTTGTATAAACGGTTATGGGAACTGCAAGCTGGCGGATTTTTAATCTCCCCCAAAAGCTCGTCTCGGTAGCTGTATTGCGGACAATACTCACTTCTTAATATTAGTTACTATGGCGTCTCCAAATAACACGCCAGAAACAACTTCTGCGAACTCATCGCCAATCACTCCGATTGATACAAGCGCGTCATACGGATTGCCGTTATTCAAGAGTAAGACATACGCTGAATCGTTTTTAAACCTGATGGCGTATTTTGGTACGCGTATAACCCATTCGCGGATTTCACGAACTCGAGATGTCGCGATAACGCCACCGTTTGTTTGAGATATATCTTGATCCATTGTAATCACAATAGGGCCAGCGTCAACTGTTACTGTTTCATACACTTTTGATGCGCGCGGAAACAAAAAAAGGCCACATATAATAAGCCCTGCGGAAACCCCAAGACACCATATCCATACAACCAGAAAGAGATAACCCCTTTCTTTCATAGCTTCGTACTATACGCCACCTCCGAATTACCGTCAAATAAGAGTAGAGACGGTCCCATGCGTCTCTATAAAAAAATCACATCATATACAAAAGACGCCCCAGGGGGGCGTCTTTACAATCCACATTATCCGCCGAAAAATAGTTTTTCCCACCATGAAATTTTTTTTTCTTCCGTAGTAGAGACGGCGGTTTTCCCCCCTTCTCTACGAGGTTGTCCCAACGCTTGTATTCTCTCAATTTCTTGTTCCAGCACCGGGCCTGCATTTTCCGATGCAGACGATTCCTTTCTATGCAATGGCCGCAAAACATCATAATGCACATCAATAATGTGAGATACTGCACGATCATCTGCAATATGGCAATGAAACCGAGGGTAATGGCCTGAACGATTCAGCGGACGCACCCATGATCGTCTGCCACTCTTTCTATCTAAAATTTCCCGATATCCGCATCGCTTTAAAAAATACTGCACTCTTTCTGTAAGTGGAGGATCAAAAATAATTTTCATATACTCTCTCTTTTTTAATCTACCCATCTTTTTGACCACTTTCGCTCATATGGTTCTGGGGCAATAACGACGAAAGCGATACAGCCGCACCTGTGTCAATAACAACATTTTCCTTTTTCATAAAATCATCAGGCACAGGAGATGTCTGTTGCAGTTGTTTTTTCTTTTTTTGGTTTTTTAAAGGCTGTTGCTGATTCACCGGACGATCTTCGGTTAAAATCGGCTTATTTACAGATGCCGGTTGCACAGCAGACGATTGTTTTTGATTTTTATATTTCGCGTAACAATCTTCGCAATACACTGGCCGCGTTGGATCTGGATCAAATGGCACACTTGTCTCAGTGCCACACGCGGCGCAGATCGCGTCAAACGGATGTTTTTTAGGTTTCTTTTTTTGCTCTCCCGCGCTCCATGTCTGATTACTTTGTTTTGGAGATGGCGCATCGCCGGAAGCAGGCGTGATATGTTCTTCTCCCATGCCACTCCACCGCATAATTTTATCTTCCACTATTTCCCTGCTTACTCCATACCGCTCACGGGAAACGCGAATAATTTTTTCACGCTGGTGCGCCTCCTCAACAGGTAACGGCGGAAGCGTTTCCGCGGAAAACGGCTCCGAAGCAACTCCGTCAATCATCAATTTCATGTACACATTCCATTTAGAAAGATTTACCAAATCAATTTCGGTAAACAGGGGAGCAAACTCTTTTGCCAAGAATTCCGCGTCAGCCGCTCCAACTCGAAAAATCGTCAGCGTTCCGACGTTTCCAAACACCGCCGCGCACACGCTCTCTGATAACTGCTCAATATACTGATGCGCGATAATAAGATTTAAGCGATACTTGCGCGCTTCTGAAAGAATGTTGGCAAACGAATCAGTGGCAAAGTTTTGAAACTCATCAACATACAAATAAAAATCTTCCCGCTCGGTTTCCGGAACATCAACGCGGCTCATGGCGGCAAGTTGAATTTTTGTAATCATCATGGCGCCTAATAGCGCTGAATTATCCTCGCCAATGCGCCCCTTGGAAAGATTCAACAAGAGAATCTTTTTTTGATCCATAATTTCGCGCATATCAATAGTTGACTTCACCTGGCCTACGGTATTACGGATCATGCTTGAGGACAAAAATTGACCAACCTTATTTTGAATAGGAGCAATCGCCTCTGCCTGGAATTTATCCGGATACTTTGAATATTCATCCACCCAAAATGATTTAACAACTGGGTCCTGTATTCGGTCAATCACCTTTTTTCGATATGCCTTGTCAGTCAAAATACGCATAATCCCAAGTAGGGTACTCCCAGGATAATCCATTAAAGCGAGCACTGCGTTACGCAAAACATACTCAAGCCGAGGGCCCCATGAATCAGCCCAAATTTTTTTAAAGACCCCAATCAAGCCCGAGGCGACCAAATGCTTTTGCTGTTCATCAACACTTTCCAACACATTAAACGCGATCGGATATTCCTGATCTGCAGGATTAAAATAGACAGTGTCATTCACGCGATTTGATGGAATATAATCAATAACCTTTTCAACCAAATCGCCATGCGGATCCACAACCGCAACTCCCCTGCCTGCGATAATATCCGCAATAATCATGTTTTCAAGCACTGTGGACTTACCCATGCCGGTCTTCCCAAGAAAATACATGTGTCGCCTGCGGTCATCTGTTTTAATACCAAAACGAACCCGCCGATTATGGAAGTTCGTTTGAGCAAATAACACAAGATCGTCATTCTGATAAGGTGCTGTCATAATGTTATTCTGATGGCAAACCTACCGGCGCTGGCGCGCGTTGAATCGAAGTATGCATACGAGTGGGCCCTGATTGACCACCTTCTACAGGCAGTGTTGACGGTGGCTCTGACCGCTTTGACGCAACTTGTGAAACAAGTGGCGCTCGCACATCTGCGGTTGGGAAATGCCATAATGTGGCAAGTTCTTCAGTATTTAAAACAAAACCATTCGCTCCTGCGGTGTTTTCACGCGACTGGTAATTTTTGACTATTTTTCTGCGCCGAATTTTATTGCGCAAGCGCACAAAAAAGTAGTCAGTGCCTGTTTTTGTCAGCTGGTTGCGACTAAAACTGTTTAAATCCATACTCTGAAACTGTTTCAAATAGCCGTGAAAATGAGAAAGAAACCTCTGATTATTAAATACTTCTTTTTTACCCCAATAAATCGCGCGCAAACGGACATTAAACGCGACTTTTGCGAGCTTCAACTCAATGGCTTCCACTCCTGCCTTTTGCCCGGCAGTCATGTGTTGCATCATCGTAGGCCATTGTTTTTTATCTTCTTTTGTTTCACCGCCTAATGGAATCATCTCCTCCCCCATCACCTCGCGTAACAACGAAAACAACGGATGAAACATCTTTTCCACCAATGCCAATGTCTTATCTTCTTTTTTCGGCATGTCGCGTTCAATTATTTTATTCACTTCTGCCTCGCCCTTTTTCACAAAATCATCAGGTACCGGACTTAACACTAACTGAAACCAAAACTGCTCGCCTTTTTGCAAAGAAGTCATCATATCAAGAAATGGGGCAATGGGATCTATAAAATACCGCTCGCCAAATTGATGTTCAAACCATACATAGGTCCGCAGAGGATAACAACTCGGCCGATCCATATCATATTCCGTGCCCCAACACTGCCAACCCTCGTCATTTGGGAATTCGGTTGGCATCTGTTTGGTATAATCCTCTACTTCAGTAATTTCGGCATCAGGGAAATACGCGTAAATCGCTGATTCAAGATTTGCCCGATACCGCTTTTCTACGCGAATAAGATACTGCACATATCCATCAATACTTACAATTTCCAAACTGGTTTTAAGATTGTACATGCCATGATACCACTGCTCCCATTTGGTTAAACTTCGGCGCGTGCCAGCGACAATAGCTAAAAATCCTTCCATGGCTTTGAGTGACTGATCATTTTCGCGCGGCACATCAATGGCAAGATACACCCAGTTGAGCGTGCCTGACCATACAATCCATTTCCAATACAGCCACAAATCCTTCAGCCCCTTTGAGATTGCAAACACAATCGGAATCCATCCGCCAACCAAAATCAGCCGCCACATCACAATATAGGGATGGTGCGCGCCCAAATCAAGCCAAAATGATAAATCAACATCTATAGGAACATTCATACTGTAACAGAGGTGTAGAGACGTGCCGATGGCACGTCTTGATTAAATACATATCGATTTTAGACGCCCCATCGGGGCGTCTCTACACTATACATATATTTCGTAATTCAGAGTATTATAAAACTATTATAAGTATATCATCTCACGAAAAAACAAAAAAGCCCTGTATTGATTTTTTCAAGTATATGAAATAGTTTTACTGAAGAGTTGATCTGTTATCGCAAGGAGTCAGTTTCATGACACGACCAAGGTTGCTCGTATTTGCATCAGGGTCCCCGGAAGGTGGCGGATCGGGGTTTGAAAATTTAGTGCATAGCACCACAACTGGCGTGCTTGATGCCGATATCGTAGGAGTGGTTTCCAACCACGAGCATGGTGGCGTTCGAACGCGAGCTGACAAGCTCGGTATCCGATTTATCTACTACCCCAAACCATGGAACGAAAACGGGTACCAGCAGATCGCGGGAAACAGCGGTGCGCAGTTCTTTGCACTCTCCGGATGGTTAAAGCAAGTCCTCGGACTTGATCCACGACTCACGTTTAACATCCACCCAGGCCCGTTGCCAGAGTTCGGTGGTCATAGAATGTACAGCCACTGCCATGTGAGGAAGCACCGTTCCGGATGTGGCATCATTCCGAGATGCCTGCCTTCTCTTACGTCAACTCCGGAAACATGATTTTTAAAATTTCGTATGCCACGCGCCTGCGTTTTCCTTGCAATGGAAATTCGTTCCAATCAATGGCAGGCGAAGCGTTTATCTCTATCACGCGGTAGATATCCGGTGTTTGCTCCGAAAAAATATCAGGTGTCATGTAGTCGATTCCGGCAAGTGTCAGGCCCGGAATGCTGTTCATTGCACGCAACACACGTGTTTTAACGCTCGGGTGGATACGATCCGTCATATCTATGGTATCCCCGCCCAAACTGATATCAGAAGACGAGTGAGGGTACAGCATCACATACTTACCTTTTTCCAACACCGCCGCCAAGGTTAAATCTTGATCTTTCAAATAGGTGATAAGTTTTTTATTCAATGTCATTTTTTTATACGTATCCACGCTTTCTCTTAAAGGATTGCTATTTTTCTTTTCTATCAGCCTTTCTATAGATAAAACTCCATCGCCAACCACATGTGCCGGCACACGCTTAATCACGCTTAAAATGCTTTTTTGCGTTGCTAAAATTCTGTATTCTTCTCCCGTAAACATTTCTTCAACTAATACATGCGTACCGTGTTTTGCATGTTCGTTAAACACACGCTCTATGGCTAAAAGGTAGTCGCGTTTATTGGTGATATTCAAAAAAACGCCGTATCCCAAAGAACTGTTAGACGGTTTTACCACCAACGGTTTCTGAAGATGACGGTATACTTCGGAATAATATTTTTTTACATCTGTTCTTTTTAACAAAAAACTCTTATTCACCGACACACCGTTATGTTGTAGCATGTTGTTGGTAATATTTTTATCCCTGCAACAATGCCCGGCAAACGAAGTGGTAAGAGAGGGAACACGCGCATAAAAATACTGAACATTTTTTTTGTACTGCATGCGATACACGTCGGTGTATTTGATATTTTCCCATGCAACACCGTGTTTTTCCGCCTCTTTCAGTATCAACAACGTGCTTTGGGATGCTTTGCCATGATTTTTTTCTGTATCATGTAACGATCTTCGCTTGTATGAAACAACCATACATAACCCTTTCAATTAGGATAATACCTTAATGATACCACAAAAACTTTTCAATATGGCGCGTAATGTAGCATTACACGTACAACAGAATCCCGCCTTTTAAAGGCGGGATAAAAATTTCACATCATACACTCAATATATAAGAGGAAAGTACTCTTGATTACGCAGACGCTGATCCCACTTTCGAATACTGACCATCTGGAGTATGAGCGAACCGCTTTTTATCAGCAAGCGCCAAATAAATTGTCCCTCTCTTCACCACACGACGATCAAGCACTCGTTGGATAATTTCCTCGCGCGTCAGCACACCGCCTACTTCATCCAGCACGCGATCTATCACATCAGCAACAATGCCGGGCTCAAATCCCCAATCCTTTAACGCGTAAATTCCTCTGCCCACCAATACATACCGGTCATCAAGAATCAGTTCATTATGCACTGTCGGCGCATGCGCCTTTTTATGATCAAAATTACATTCATTGATTTGATCTGTAATCTCACGGTAATGCAATGGTTGGCCGTGCTTTTTAAGGACAAGAAAAATTTTATCGCCCATGCGTTTTGGCGTAATTGTTTTCCACGAAACCAGCCCCCATTGTCCAAATGGATTTTGCGAAAAATCCTTTCCAAGTTTCAAATGCGCGCCAATAACATCGTTATTTATCTCATGCTGATAATTGATATAAAACTGACCCTTGTTTACTATTTCTACAATATCATCAAACATCAGAGGCGTCTCTATTGTATTAAAAATAGATTTCAACTCCTGAATATGCGCATGTGGAAACGCTGTGTCTTTGTGGGACAATCGCCATCCTGCTTTGAAATGTTCGCTTTCAGGAACCTCATGCACCAGCTCGCTTCCTAACGCGCGAATAAAAAAAATAACATAGGGCGCCTCGAGATCGAGTCCGGAAAGATGGTTCAACGCTTCGCTCATCAAATGGTTTTCTTCCATCACGCCTCCGTGAGCATCTAATATTCTTCCTAATGCCTGATCCATTCGTTCCGCAACCGGCTGATATGCTTCCGAATCGCGCAAGTGGCGCAATGCCGTATTTTCGATCTGCCGAATTCGTTCTCGAGTAACACGGAAAGAACCGCCGATCGCTTCAAGTGTTTCTTTTTTCTTTCCGCCCAATCCATGGCGACGGCTTATCACCTCTTGTTCACGCTGATTAATAGCCTCTAAAAGTGCCCGAAGCAAAAACGAAGGAACAAACTCCGCTTGCTCCCGTTCATGCTCCGCTGAAATGATTTTATCCAAAAGAGTAGTTGGCTGTATCTCTTCAGCCATAGAAATAGCACTGACAAGCTCTATTTAAAGCATTATTGTAAAACAAAACTACTATACAAAAATAACAAGAAGTTGTCAATGTTGCCATGTAACAAAGATCATTGGGTATCATGCGTCTCTACACCCCTTCTGCCTTTAAATCATCCAACAATTTACGGGCTTTTTTGGATATTTTCGTAGGAACTTCAACATGAAATGTCACTAAATGATCCCCTCTTCCCCGTCCATGAACATCTGGCACTCCTTTCTCTTTAAGCCGAAAAACCTTGCCTGACGGCGTGCCTGCGGGAATTTTTAATACTGCTGTACCGTCAAGCGTCGGGATGTCAATCTTTCCGCCTAACACAGCGGTTGTAAACCGAGCAACCACCTCTGATCTGATCGTAGTCCCCTCCCGTACAAAAAGCGTGTGTTTTTTTACGCGCACGGTAATGTATAAATCACCATGATCAGCCCCTTGTTCGCCTGCCTCGCCTTGTCCGGAAAGACGAACTGTTTCACCATCATCAATACCAGCGGGAATTGAAACCTTAATCTCTGCGCGTTTTTTTTCAATGCCGCGTCCTTTACATACAGAGCAAGGATGTTCCGCAACCCGGCCATTGCCTCGGCAATCAGGGCATGATTGAATAGTTTGAAATGTTCCTAAAAATGTCTGCTGATTTGCTGTGATTTTTCCGTTTCCAGCGCACCGATAACATGTCCGCAACTCTGTCCCCGGCTCAAGTGAAGTGCCATGACATCGCGAACACGACTCATGGCGTTCTACCACAACGGTCTTATCTACGCCAAACACTGCTTCCATAAAATGAAGATCAAGCATCATGCGCATATCAGATCCTTTCGATGTTCGCGCCCCGCCTCTGCCTCCTCTGCCAAAACCAAAAAAATCACCAAATACATCGCCAATATCATCAAAGTTCACAGTAAAATCCTGAAAATGCCCACTCCCGTATTGGCGAGTAAAATCATTCCAATTAAATCCGTTTGCGCTGTTACCGCCTGATTGCGAAAAAACGGCATGGCCTAACTGGTCATACTGCTTTTTCTTTTCTTCGTTTCCCAAAACGCTATAGGCCTGGCTGATTTCCTTAAACTTTGCTTCATCACCGCCTGCCTTATCAGGATGATGCTGATGCGCCAATTTTCGGTACGCCTTTTTTATTTCATCTTGGGTGGCGGTTTTTGATACGCCGAGTGTTTGATAATAATCGTGCATACGAAACGAATAACTCACAAATACGAGACAAATAACTCACGAATGGACAACATTATTTGTGAATGATTCGTAGTCATTTGTGTATTATTCGTGGGCTTACTCCGCCTTAAATCCAATTTCGCTTTCACCTGCCGGTTGTTGGGCAACTGTCACTTCTCCAAACTGCTGTTCGTATTTTTTTAGATTATCTTGCAATGCGGCTATCATACGCTTTAAATGCCCCGGGCTCAAGATGACGCGCGCATTCACAATGCCCTGCGGCGGGAAAAGATTCATAAAATCAATCATAAACTCTTCCTGTGTATGCGCGACCTGCATGGAATTGGCATACACGCCTTTTAAAGTGTCGTCAGTAATTTTAATTTGAATCTGTTGTTGATTTTCCATAGTATTGACGGATACTTATATTACTATTACACTTGCGATACATCTCACGGAAAGGAGAGCAGAATGAATTGGGTACAGTTCTTTAATAAGATGCGGAGCTTCGTTCTTGGGGCTTTTCGGCGGTGGCGGCGACACAAGGAGGTAAGATCATGGGCGTGATTCACATAATCGATTTCATACTGCGACTGTGTATCGCCCTCGTTCTATGTGTCACGACCATATGCATTGGTCTTGGCATATTCGTGTTCCAAATTGCAACAGGCCAATAATGTCATCCTTCTCGACATTGGAGTGTTGATCGTTCTCGTTCTGCTCTATCTGGTTGTAGCGCATTTCCTGGGAAAAAATGAGATAGACAAGCAGATACACTGACACACCCTCCCACGGAGTCCACAGCGATGCGGACTCTTTCTTTATTCGTGAGCCATTCGTCCCGCCAGATGGCGGATTCGTGCGTTATTCGTTATTCGTGCTGTTTCTCTTCAAACTCCGCCTCAACCGGCTCCGCCTTTTCCTGTTCTGTCGTTCCTTGGTTCATCGGTTCTTCAGTCGGCTGTTGCGCTGATTGATACAATTTTTCTCCAATCTTCTGGATCGCCTCGCTCAACGCATCAACAGCTTTTTTAATTGCCTCAACATCATCTTTATCTTTCACTTGCTTGAGCTCATCCATTTTTTCCAAAATCGGTTTGCGCTCATCATCTGTCAATTTTGCGCCAGCGTCTTTGAGGGCTTTTTCCGTAGTGTACAACAGCGTGTCTGCCATGTTTTTATGCTCAATCGCCTCTTTTTTCTTTTTATCTTCTTCTGCATGCGTTTCCGCGTCTTTGCGCATTTTTTCTATTTCAGCATCTGACAAACCGGTTGAACCGGAGATGGTAATTTTTTGTTCTTTGCTTGTTGCTTTATCTTTTGCTGTTACATGCAAAATACCGTTTGCGTCAATATCATATATCACTTCAACTTGCGGAACGCCACGCGGGGCAGGAGGAATACCATCTAACATAAATCTACCAAGCAGTTTATTTGCGTCTGCCATTTCGCGCTCACCTTGATATACTTTAATCTCAACCGATGTCTGATTATCCGCGGCTGTGGAAAAAACTTGCGACTTTGATGTCGGAATGGTTGTATTGCGTTCGATAAGCCGTGTCATCACACCGCCCAATGTTTCAATGCCAAGAGATAATGGCGTTACATCCAACAATAACACATCTTTCACATCGCCTTGCAAAACGCCTGCCTGAACCGCGGCTCCAATTGCAACCACTTCATCTGGATTCACGCCCATATGCGGTTTTTTGCCAAAAAATTCCTCCACTTTTTTCTGCACCATTGGCATGCGCGTTTGTCCGCCAACTAACACAACCTCGTTAATATCACCTGCTTTCATACGCGCGTCTTCCATTGCCTTGCGAACAGGAGCGAATGTTTTTTCCACCAAACTGCCAACTAATTCTTCCAACTTTGAACGAGTCAGTGTCATGACCAAATGCTTTGGCCCGTCTTCGCCATTGGTAATAAATGGCTGATTGATTTCTGTTTCATGGGCTGTGGAAAGTTCAATTTTTGCTTTTTCTGCTGATTCCTTGACCCTCTGAAGCGCTAACGGATCTTTTGAAAGATCAATGCCTTCCTGCTTTTTAAATTCATTCAAAATCCATTCAATCACCACTTGATCAAAATCATCGCCTCCCAAATGCGTATCACCATTGGTAGATTTTACTTCAACTGTATCTTCTGAAACCTCTAAAATGGAGATATCAAATGTACCGCCACCCAAATCGTACACTGCGATTTTTTCATCTTTCTTTTTTTCAAATCCGTATGCCAATGCCGCGGCAGTCGGCTCATTAATAATACGGCGTACAGTTAACCCCGCGATTTCACCTGCCTCCTTTGTTGCTTTTCGTTGCGCGTCGTCAAAATACGCAGGAACCGTAATCACTGCTTCGGTAATTGTTTCACCTAATTTTGCCTCTGCATCTGCTTTGAGTTTTGCCAAAACCATGGCAGAAATTTCCTGCGGCGTATAATCAGCACCATTCATGCTGACTTTCACATTATTCCCTGATTTCACGATTTTATATGGCAGGATTTTTTCTGCCTGCCGAACTTCAGCATCCTCAAATCTGCGACCAACAAGCCGTTTTACCGAATACACTGTGTTTTCTGGATTCGTCACTGCTTGCCGCTTTGCGGTTTGCCCGACTAATCGCTCCCCTTTTTTGCTTATGGCAACAACAGATGGCGTTGTGCGATTGCCTTCCGCGTTTTCCAACACTTTTGGCTGACCGCCTTCAATAATCGCCACGCAGGAGTTAGTTGTACCTAAATCAATACCTAATATTTTGGACATAGCATTTTAACATTAGAGAAATTACTTAATATCAATACTAATCTTCTTCGGTTTTATTTCTTCCCGCTTTGGAATAACAATTTTGAGCACGCCATTTTCATAACTGGCTTTTGCGTCATCTCCTTTGACAGATGACGGCAAAGCAATAGCGCGATGGAATGATCCTGATCGAATTTCTTTACGATAATAATCTTTTTCATCCACTTCTGTCTTTTTTTCCGAGCTTCCTTCAATCGTGAGAACGTCGTTTTCAATAGAAACGCTCACATCTTTTGGGTTCATACCCGGCAGGGTTGTTTCCACAACCACATCATCTGCTGTTTGATACACGTCTAAAGCAGGTACAAATCCGCGTTGCGCGGGAACCATCATAGAATCAAACGCTTGATCCATACCATCGAACATTGAATTTCCCAATAATGGAGACCATCTAATAAGGGACATAGACATATTCCCATACACAGCAATATTCTCTCTCATCAAGAACACCGCTACGATGGGCAAAGGTAAAATAATATATTCCAGTTTTTAAATTTTCGTTTCCAGTTCTCAAATACCAAATTTGAAATTTGAAAACTGACATGTGACCACTGTTATTTCCCAACCATCACCTGCGCGTGTCGGATAATGTGATTACCAATCCGATACCCGCACCGCACCACTGCTGAAATACATCCGGTATGTTCAGGGGCATCAACCTGTCCAAGAGCTTCGTGCACCATTGGATCAAACTCATCTCCAACCTTGCCAAACATTTCCAATCCCTGCTTGCGACAAAATTCATCCATTTGTTTTTTTATGTGAAACATCCCTACCACCCATGCTTCTTGTTTTTGATCTTCAGGGATATGTTTAAGCGCTTCATCAAAGTGATCAATAATGGGCAGAAGATCTTCTAATATCCGTTCTTGAGCGTATCGAGAATATTCAATTTTTTTACTATTCATTTCTTTTTGCGAATTTTGGTAATCTGCTTGCGCCCGCTTCCATCCTGCAAGGTATTCATCCCGTTCTTGGATTATTTTTTCTAATTCTTGATGGTGACCTTTTGATTTTTTTAATAATTCAGTCATAAATCTTTGTTAATGATATCAGCAACGCCTTTTACAATGTCTCTATTTTTTTTATAGTCCATGCGCGTGAGTCCAAACAGTCCAAACATACCAGTGCCGGAAGAAAGCGTCAGCGGCGAAACAATCATACTGCAATAATCAGAAAGCTGGCATTGCTGTCCTATTAATATATCCACCTGCTGTGACGCGCTCTCCATCAACTGTTTTACGATCCGATCAAAGTGATCAATCAAACGCGACATATCAACCACCATCTGCATAGTGGAAAATTCAGGTTTGGCAAACAGATTTGAAATGCCGGTATAAAACGTGTCTTCAGGCGAAAATCCAATAACAGCGCTTTCGCCGGTTTCTTCAATAACTGCTTTTGCAAGATTTTTCAACCGAGCCCGTTCATCATTTCCTTGCGCAGAATCCTTCAGCACGCGGTATATCTGTTCCGAAAGAACGCTCTCTTGCGCGAGTTGACCAACATAAAACTCATACGCCTTTGCTGTCGGCACACGCCCTGCAGACGTATAGGGCTGATGCACATAGCCCTGATATTCCAACACTGCCATATCGTTGCGCACTGTCGCAGGCGAGACATCAGGGAGATATTTTTCCGCAACCAATTTAGACCCTACGGGCTGGGCTGTGGAGATGTACTCCCCTACAATAGTGAGTAACAACTCGTGCTGGCGATCGGTTAATTGAACAGTCATAGCGCCCATATTTAAATTAGCACTCTCTATTATAGAGTGCTAATTTATTTTGTCAAGAGTTAAGGGACTCGTGCCGAATACCATATTTGAGAAAAAAAGCCCTCTCATTAAAGTCCATCCGCTCGCGCGAATAGACAAGAACAAGAGGGTATTTCCCCTGATCAGTATCAGGAGAAAGGAGTCGCCCAAATATACTGCGGTTCTATGAGCATGGCGGCTCTATCCCCATGCTTCAGCTATTCAAGCAAAAATACTATAGAGATGAATGAAAAAAGCGTCAATCTCTTAGGGACTCATGCCGAATATGGTATTCGGCAGAAAATGCGTTAAAATCAAAAACTGTATTTGCCTCTTTATTTAATGTTTCAATATATGCGAAAAAATCTTCTTTACTAAAAACTTCCAGCCCCAATTCGTTGCATACGCGCGTTACCTCTTCTGTCGCTTGCAGTATATCACGTTCGTGCACCATTTTCTCCGCTTCAAAATACCAGCTGTGATGTGGAACCTCAACCATAGAAAACTCTATCCCCTTGTACTCATACACCACGCTATTACGCTGACACATCATCCCTTTTAAAAACCCCAAAGCCGCAAATATTTCCACCAACGTATTAAATGTGCCGGGCTCGGTTGTTACTGATAATTCTTTTCTTTGATCAACCCCTCCCCACGGGCCAAGTTTGATCATGATTTCCGGCACGCCATTCGTCATTCGAAGACGGATATCTTTTTGCCGGTCGCGAATGCCTTCGCCTTCTAAAAAAGTTGAATAATCTATCATGATTCGCTCTTTTGTGGTTACATACTTCCCGTCATGTTTAAAAATTTCAATAAGCTGATCACGATCATCGTGTGTGAGCCGGCCACGCAACTCTACCTCAATATCTTTTTTCATATAATAGTTACATTTCAGCGATAACAGGTAAATGATCGCTGATTGTTATTTCAGGTGAATGCACAAATGTCGCATCCAATCCATGAGTCAAAATATAATCCACAGCCAAACCTTGAGGATGGTCGCCGTTAAAAAACACTGGATGCACCGCAGGGTTGAGTGTGTTTTGAATACTCCCCTCACCCGAGTTTACAAAATATGATTTGAATATGTTTAAACTTTCTGACTGCGGATGGATATTAAAGTCCCCACACAAAAGAGTTTGCTCATCTGGTACTGATTCAAGGTATGTTATTATTTTTTTGATTTGGCCGATTCTTCTCTCCGTATCTTCACATACCCTACTCCATGCCATGTGCGTGCACATTACACGCATCTTTCCTTGCGGTGTCTCAACATGTGCAACGATAAAATTCTGCGGTTGCGTGTGCGCGTATTCTCTGCCCTCCATATTCATATCAAATCGCGTAAACGGATAATCGTAAAATTCTGTATACATATCTGTTAAAGGATACCGAGAAAGTATCGCATTGCCACGATGAGATATATCACCATCTACTTCTGCTGAAAAACATTTTTCAAAAACACCATCATAGCCCAATTCTTTTTTTATATACTCATACACATCAATGCCTTGAACATCCGAACTTTCCGCTTTTGTAAAAATACCGCTTGTTACTTCTTGCAAACAAATAATATCAGCATTTTCCTGTTTAAAAAACGCTACTGCTTCTTTAAGATACCTCCCACCCCAAATGTTGAGTTGAATAATTTTCATAGAGTAATAAGCGCCTGAATTCCGTCCGCCAGCTGGCGGACGGAATGACACTCATAAGATAAAAAATGAAGGCATAGTCACGAACCGACTATGCCACGCCCGTGTCATGACGAAACGGATAACTTCGGTGGGCAAGTTGCTTCGTCAAAAGCCACCTCCTTCCACTCCTCTTTGAGAGTTACTCTCATCCCCCCCTTGATACGACGAAACGCCTCATCAACCGCCCTTATGAGCGGCTGTTGCTGAAGATGCACTTCAACTGGATTGTATTGGTTGATCACAACCGACACAACTCCAGTAAAAGAACGGTCAAGAATATCTGACACATCAGTGTTCATCGCGCAGTCCTTTCGCGAAAATCAGTACTATCCTACGCCATCTCAAACAAAAAAACCAGCCCCCAATGTATATACATGGTGCGTTTTTACAAAAATGCTATAGTATATATACATACTATGCCGTCAATTACCAAAAATTCGACATTAAAAGAGTATCAACAGTTCGTTCAGACCGTTTACGGATTACCGAACGATCTACACTTTGAGCTACAAGATCTCCTCAATAATGTGCAGAGATTTGCCATGAGAGGACTAAAAGGAATTCGCAAAAAAAATCAGGAAAAATGCCTGACCAACCTTTTAATAACTTCCAGCTTTTTTATGTCCACGCTCAATAGGTTACATATTGATATTGAAGATGAACTCTGGCACAGATTTCCTTATATCTGTTCCTATTGCGCTCGCCAACCATGTCAATGCAAAGATTCAAAACCAGCTCAAAGAAAAGCAATCACTCCCGATAAAGCTAAAAAACCGAACACAATTGCCGATTTTCACATTATGTTTGAAAAAATTTATCCCAGCGCTTCGCGGACATTAGAACACGCAGGCGTTCATATGGCTGAAGAAGTTGGTGAATTAGTCGAAGCATTTCTTGCTTACAGAGGAGAACACACAAAAATTCACTTTAATAATGTCACATTGGAAGCGGCTGATTTATTGTCCTGCTTTTTTGGAGTGCTGAATTCTTTATCAATACAATTGAATGATGCCCTGTCCGATTTTTACACAAACAACTGCCATGTCTGCCATCATGCCCCCTGCTCATGCGAATACCGCTTTGTCATTAACTTTAAATCATGATACAAAGGAGTGTTTCATTATCTTCTGTCTTTGGTGAAAAACAATGTCATGGTCTTTAACAGCATCAATTTCTTCCGCGAATTGTTTACTCTTTACTATTCCTTGCCTTACATACTATATATCGCGATAAAAATTTCATGAATGGGAACAGTGTTAAAATTACTTCATCTATTTTTTGAAATCCTCTGTTCATTTTTCGGCGTCTTTTTTCTACATCACGTTCTCTTGCATAAAAAACATTGGCTAAAAAGAAAAACAACGGTTTGACTTTAAAAATAAAGGGGCTAAAAATTCTATAGGGACGATATTCTATGTCTGTAAAAATTCGTTTTATGAGCTCTAAATCATCTGAAAATAATATCCTTTCGGTCGGTGTTTCTTGTCTTATGGGATAGAGCGAGGTGATTAATTTTGATGTTCGTATTGTTTGAATAGTTTTTGAAAAAACACATGGTTCAACCGCGACAAAAATTCCATTTGGTTTTAACACTCGTTTAAATTCATTCAATGCCTGTTCAACCTCCAAATGATGTAAAGAAACATTGATGAAAATAATATCAAAAAAACTATCTAAAAAATGAGTATATTCTCCCGGAGACACTAAAAAATGAGTTTGCTCTGTTATCCCATTTTCTCGGGATCTTCGTTCCGCAATGGCTATGCTTTCATCGCTAATATCTATCCCGTATACTTCTGCGCCATTTTTTGCAAACCAAACACTGATTTCGCCATTTCCGCAACCGATTTCCAATATTATTTTATTTTTAAAATCTCCTATGTAATTTTTAGCACAGCCGAATAAATCACCGCTATAATAATTAAAAGGTGGCTCAATGTGCTCAACGAGTAACGACTTATGATCCCATTTGTCATGCACTATGGAATTATAATAATTTTTTTCAACAGATTGCCTCTTTGTCAGTGATACATTATTCATAAAATTGTATACAATTTTTCTTTTCCCGAGTGGTAGCCCCACGGGGAGTCGAACCCCGGTTACCAGGATGAGAACCTGGCGTCCTAACCACTAGACGATAAGGCCACGGATAAGGAAAAAATTACGCACACTGTATCAAATCCTGCTCCACAAATCAATGCCCGCTCACAAGCAATTCACGGCCGCGGTGCGGTTCATCAATAATTTTCTCAACCAATGCTTCAAGGTGTATGCCGCGCGATCCTTTCACTAAGAGAATATCCTCCTCTTGAATATTCTCTTTCAAGTACGCCTCTGCGCTTTTCATATCATCAAAATGAATCAATTTCGCGGCATCCATCCCGTCATTTTTTGCCGCTTCCGCTATAAACATACTATCATGTCCAATAGTAACCAGCTGATCAATCGGCAGGCCTGCGATTTTTCTGCCAATAACCTCATGTGCCTCTTGCGACGCCTTGCCAAGATCAAGCATATCAGCCAGCACCGCAATGCGGCGATGCCCATTCCCTTGAGGATCATTCAAGTCGCACAATGTATCAAGCGCGCGTTCAAGAGCCAACGGAGATGAATTATAACTGTCGTCCAAAAGCACTGAATGATTGATTCCTTTCAACACCCTCAGTCGCCCCGGCCCCGGGGCAAGCAATCCAAGCCGCTCCCCTATTTCAAGTGGGTTCATATCAAACAACGTGCCTACGGCACATGCCGCAAGCGCTGTATACACATGATGATACCCAACGCTCTGCGAAAGCAATATCGGAGTTGCTGTCCCTTTATAAATCACCTTAAACCCAAGTCCGTTGATGCGATCAAAAAATGTCTCTCCCTCTTTATACCTTAAAGAAACATCAATTGCCTGAACAGTCGCATGTTCTTCAATTCCGAATGTGATGCACTGGGCGTCTGATAATTCTTTCATTTTAACGACACGAGGATCATCAGCATTCAACACCGCCCATCCATTCCGCGGAAGCGACGCGATGAGTGTCTGTTTTTCTTTCGCAACCCCTTCCAAAGATTTAAAATGCGCCAAATGCACTTCTGAAAGCGCAGTCACAACGCCAATGCGCGGTTGCGTAATAGAACATAAATAGGCGATATCTCCTTTTTTATCCGCCGCCATCTCAAGAACTAATATGGGCGGATACTCATGATCACGATGCACCAGCAACCATAATCCTTTCCAAAAAACCAATAACCACGCAAGAACATTTTTTCCTGGATTCTCACAGCCAAGCACAGTGAGTGGCAAACCAACTTCGGTATTCATACTGCGCTCTGAGGCGCGAATATGAAATCTACCGCTCATCACAAGAGCGATAGCGTCTTTTGTTGTTGTCTTTCCCACACTTCCGGTAATGCCAACCACATCGGGCTTGTATTTTTTCAAAACGCCTCGAGCTAACAATCGAATAATACTATATATTATTTTTTTCATATCAATTATCAAATGATGTCGGCACGCCGTAATAGGTCAATAAAAAAGAAGCAATCTCTTTAAATAACGGCAAAGCAGACCCTTGGGCAAAGCTCGAGGTTTTTACTTTATCAAGTTTGGTTAAAATCACAAAGCGGGGGTTATCCACAGGAGCAAATCCGATAAAAGAATGAATGCTTTCTCCAGAGTATCTGCCATCATTGCCTGCAACTTGGGCTGTACCTGATTTCCCACCGACATAGTATCCTGGCACTCGCGCCTGTCCGCTGTATCCTTCTTTTACCACCGCGCCCAGCATGCCGGAAATCAACAGTGACGTGCGCGGTTGAATAGGATGCCTAACCACGCTCGAATCAACGGATTGCACTGATCCATCAGATTTGCGTATTGACTCAATAATTCTCGGTTTATACAACACCCCCCCGTTCACAAGTGAAGTAAAGGCCATTGCCATTTGCAAAGGAGTTGCTGTAATGCCTTGGCCAAATGTAGCAGTTGCAAGATAAATATCCCCTTTCTTTTCTAATGATGAAATATTACCGCCACCCTCTCCAGGCAATGCAATCCCTGTTTGTGTGCCAAACCCAAATTTTTTCAACCCCTCTAAATACCGCTCTTGTCCGATCTTAAACCCAATCCATACAGCGCCGGTATTGAGCGACTTTTCAAGAACCTGCGTCATGGTCTGAGTACCTTCTTTTTGACCGAGTGCATTCTGTATCGTATGAGGTCCAAATCTCACCTGACCAGTATCTTCATATGTTGTTTCAGGAGTAATCTCTCCAATATCCAACCCAATAGCCGCTGTAATGGCTTTAAACGTTGAGCCCGGCTCATACTCATAATTCACTGTTTGATTAAGATACCATGATGAATCATCAACTTCATTATACCGGTTCGAATCAAATTCCGGCGCACTGCACATTGCAAGAATGGAGCCAGAAAACGGATCAACAATTATCACACTTCCTCCGCTGGCTTGATACGACAGCACTGCCTGATGAAGCGCATTGCACGCAATGTATTCAATGGTCCTATCAATAGTCAATGTAATATCATCGCCACTCACAGGATTTGTTACAACTCGCTCGCCCACCAGAATAGGACGGCCCTGTATATCATTTTCAACGTGCAACGATCCTGCGTTCCCGACCAAAATTTTTTCAAACTGCTGTTCTATCCCGTACTGTCCTTTATGCTCATCTGACAACCAACTCACAAAACCGAGCACAGAACTACCCATAGGGCTTTCGGGATAATAGCGCTGTTCCATCTCGCGAAATCCCAAACCCTCAAATTGCAAAGCTCGCACCGCCTCAACCTGCGAATCTGCTAACCGATCCTGAATCGGCTCATACGGATCATTCGGCTTATCAAGTTTGGATAACAGTACATCTTCGGGAATATCAACAATAACAGACAAATCATGGCTCACACGCTGGGGGTTTGTAATATCTTTCGGCACAGCATACAACTGCCAAAACAACCGATTAGTCGCGGCAGTATACACTTGTCCTGTTGAACCGTCTTTCCAATAAATTTGCCCACGGTGTGGCAAAAGTTCTTGAGTTAATTCCCGTTGACCTTGCGCTTCCGCCGCATAGACACGGTGCTGTAATACCTGAAGATGAAAAAGACGGATCATGATAATTCCAAACAACACAAAAAAAGCCATGGAAACAATCGCAAGCCGATCGAAGCCTTTTTTGGGAAATACCTTCGATCGCGAGTATTCCATAGAAACCATGCCATAGACATCACACTCAAAAATCGTACTCAATAACTTGTTAAAATCATGCCTGGCTTGTTTTTTGCTTCAGAAAATTTTCGCCGTATCATTGGATACGGCTCAAATTTCCCTCGTTCCAAAACTGTGCCAGACACAATTTTTCCTGCGTTGTATAGTCCGATTGTAGAGTGTGATGTCTCTATATTACCGTTGAGCAACACTCTTTCCCCCGCCACTGCTTAAAAATCGCATACTGCCTACAGGAACCATATTCAAATCTTGAGCTTGTTTTTGAATGGATGATAACGATTCAAGCCGAAATACCGCTTCTTTTAACTGATCCGTCTCATAGCGCGCCGTTTGAATTTTTTTGTTTAAATCCTGCATCGTATGCCCGGCAATGGCAAGATGATTGATCATCAAAAGATATGACACAAATAACGAAACAACAGCAATCACAAGCGCTTTGCGCATAGATGATACTTCTTGAGGCAGTACGATTGCAAGGATATTCATAAAGAAAATATGCGAGCGATTCGAAGCTTTGCGCTCCGAGATCGCACATTATGAGCGATTTCTTTTTGTGTTGGAATTATTGGTTTACGATTTACAATCGCAAGAGTGGGTGTTTTGTTACAGGAACATACTGGAAAATCTGGCGGACATACGCATGGGTTACTCTGCTGTACACAAAACTGTTTTACCATTCGATCTTCAAGGGAATGGAAAGAGATAACAGCAAGCCGACCACCATGCTTTTGCAACACGCGTACCGCTTGAGGCAATACGCGCTCAAGCTGTCCCAGTTCGTCATTCACGGCAATGCGTAACGCTTGAAAAACCTTTGTTGCCGGATGCTGGTGCTTTTTTCTTCTTAATGCTCGATCTCGCACAGGTAGAGCATATTCAACACACTCGGCAAATAATTGCGTTGTCATCATCGGCATCTTCATTCGTTGCTTAACAAGAGCGTGAGCAATTCTGCGGGCATGCGCCTCTTCCCCATATTTTTCAAAAATATTCTTCAGATGATTTTCTGAAGCGTTTTGAATAATATCGCATGCCCGCTCTTGCTGAGTCGTCGGATCAAGGCGCATATCAAGAGGCCCGTTATGTAAAAAACTAAAGCCCCGCGCCGGATCATCAAAATGAGATGACGACACACCAAGATCAAGCACGATTGCATGAGGAAAAAAGTCATGCTCATGCGCTATGCGTTCTAATTGATCAAAGTGCGAATGAACAAATATAATCTGCTTTTTATAATGAGAAAGCCGCTGACGCGCCTTTTCGAGATTAGAAAAATCGCAATCAATAGCCAAAAGTCGCCCCTCATGCCCGATGTTTTCCATAATCTTTTCTGCATGGCCTCCATGACCGACAGTCGCGTCAATCACTCTCAATCCTTGCTCAAGCGAAAGTGCCTCAACTGTCTCATTGAGCAATACAGAAGTATGGCAAGCGTCCACACCACCCATAACGTTTCGTCGCATATAAATTGCATGACAAGCATATCGTAATAACAAGAAACAAATAACAAATAACTGCTTTTAACTGTAAAACTGATAATCTACATCCACTATCCTGTTTTTTGTTTTTTTGTTCATTGTTTTTTGTCGTGTTATATCCCCACTTCTCCCATCGCCTCGGCAATTTCAGTACTTTCCTTTTCAGTCATTGCTTTGTACTTCATCCACTGATCTTCACCCCATAATTCAATGCGATTATACAATCCCGCAAACACAACTTTTTTTCCGATACCAGCATATGCTCTCAAATATTCAGGGACCAACATTCTGCCTTGACTGTCAGGAGCAACTTCCATTGCTCCAGAAAGCATCAAACGAGCAAACGCTCGGCTCTTTCCTTGACTAATAGGCAATGCGGAAAGTTTTTGCGCAAGCGCTTTCCACTCATCAAGGGGATATAAAAATAAACTACTATCAAGCCCTCGAGTTACCACTGCCCCTTTCTTAAGTTGATTGCGAAACTTCGACGGTAGTGCGGATCGTCCTTTATCATCCATTGAATGTGTATATTCTCCAATAAACATATTTTCAACCACTTTTCACCACCTAAGACCATTTTACCCCACTAACCATTCATTGGTCAACACAAAAAAACAGTTTGTTATCCACTCTTTATCCACATAAAAAAGGCGTTAATAACGCCTTTTTTCACTTTTATGTATTCATTATGAGGAAAACAATCTTGAAAACAGCCGTATAATCCCCATAATATGGACCAGATACCGCGCGCGCGATAACTTGGTCGCAACACAACCCAGCATACCTGAAACGTATAATCCCCACCGATAATACAATGCCCATGAATCACCTATAGGAATACGGTATCGTTGCAATTTCGCAGGAAATGGAAATGGAGGAGAAGCATGGCGGGTAAATTGATCAACTGCGTATGCGGCATACCGTCCTTGTCTGATGGTTGTATCAGAATAGACCGGAACTCGATCCCCTAACACTGATCGCATATGCGCGTTCGTCCCCAAAATCAGCATATCAGGCCGAGCTTGCAAATATTCGTTCACATACACCCTTCCAAGGTCATCATGCTCAAATGGAAGCGAGCGTATGCACGCAGGAGGACGTGTTCCTCCGGTCCAGAGTGTCATATCACTTAATACTGCTTCCTCTGTTTTTAACAACACAGTGCCTTTATTCACTGCTTCAACAGAAGTACCGGTCATAACGCGTACGCCAAGTCGAGATAACCTCTTTGATATACAAGATGACACATGTAACGGAAGATATGGCACAACTCGGTCTTGCTGTTCAATCAGAGTTATAGAAAGCGGAAATTTTTTTTTCATTGGATGACACGCAAGCGCGCCGGCAATATCGCATCCCATCATGCCGGCTCCAATAATGGTAATGTTCGAAACAATTTTTGCGCGCAACAATGTATTCAAACGCGCCCGCATGCGAAAAACATCTTGCATTGATGAGAGCGAAAAACAACATCGCGATGCATTGGAAACATTCCCAAACCATGACTCGCTTCCCAATGCCACAATCAAATAAACGTATTCAATCGGATCGTTATCTTTTAAATAGAGCACATAATTGTCAGGATCTATCGCTGTTATCGCGCTTTGGACAAGGATAATTTCATCGCTTTCTCGGGTAAAAATATTTTTGAATGGAATGCTCATTGATTGAATCAATTGTTTTGCAGACATTGCAGGATCGGCGCACAGTGCTGATGTATACCGAAATGCAAGACGATGGCGATCGGAATGATCAATAACAATCAACCGATACGCTTCTTTCAACGTCGGGTTTGCGCGTTGAAAACGGGCGATAAGCCGCGTCGCGGTAACACCGGCATATCCCCCGCCTGCTATAACAATATTTCCAATCCCCTGTTGCATAAAAAATACAATCAAAAAATGCGTTATAGGCATAGCCAGCATAACGCATATAAGATGAAAAGAATATTAAAGGAATTATCAACTCATCACACACTCTGTGTAATATGCGGGTCTTTATCATATACCGGCTGAACGCATACTCTATGATCAGCCACTAAAAAACGGCTTATCATATCTGACAAACTCTCATCAGGCGAAAGACGCTCAATTGATCGGAGAGGAATATTCATTGCATACGCAAATGCCTGCGCCACGGCAACGCCAATTCTCACAGCCGTAAAACGGCCTGGGCCTGCAACAACCCACACCTCGCTCACATCATGCGCTGGTACGCCCTGATCACTCAATATCTTTTCTATTGACGGAATGAGCTGTTCTGCTTCCTGAAACGGCTCATTAACCATATTCCGCGCCTGAATAACTCCGTCGTGTGCAAGGGCAATTTCAAATCCTTGATCCCGAGTTGTGTCAATAATTATTTCCATACACACTATCCACAATGAATCCTCTTGAGATTTTCATCTATTTTCTCTATACTACCTTTTGCGTGAAAAAAAGTGGAGGGGTGCAAAAGCCGCTCTTTGATATGCGGTTTTTCCTTTCCCCACACGCCACGTATCGTTCTTTTTTTACACGTTTTGTAACAACATACAAATCGTACACACAAGCGCCCTATACAGGCGCTTTTGTGATTGATAACAATTCAATCTCTTCTTGAGTCATCTGCTTTGACGCGCCTTCTGCAAGATCACCCAATACCACTGATCCAATCCGTATCCTTTGTAAATCACCAACATACCAACCGCATACATCAACCATTCTTCGAACCTGCCGCTTCCACCCCTGATGCAATACTATCACAAGAGTCGCGCTGATTGGCGAATTTTGTTTTTCCGTTTCAACGCGATCAGCGCGCGCAACTCCTTCTTCGAGCCGCACTCCTTTTTTCAAACGACGAATCAATTCGTCCAATGACACGCGTGATCCTTTGTGCTGGTGAACGCGAACTCGATATTCTTTTTCATGTTTAAATTTAGGATGAGAAATCCTATACGCAAGCTCACCGTCATTCGTCACAATCATCAATCCCCGCGAATCAGTATCAAGACGGCCGACCGGATACAGCCGGGCCTTTGTTTTTACAAGCGAAACAACCGTTGTTCTTCCGTGCGTATCAACAACAGTCGAAACAACGCCTTTGGGCTTATTGACAATGTAATACTCACACTGTTCTTCTGTAATTTTTTTTCCATTCACTCGTATATCATCACACTCCCTGTCTGCTTTCAGCCCAAGCGTTGTAACCAACGCGCCGTTCACCGTAACCGCGCCTGCGGTAATGAGCTCTTCCGCGTTCCTGCGGGAAGCAACTCCGGCGTGCGCTAAAATTTTCTGCAATCGTTCTTGTGTCATACTTATTCTATAAAACAAGCCCCTGCGGGGCATCATTTCAAAGATACTGTCTTATACACCAATCCTTACTATTGCACAAGCTCCCCGCACGCAACAGTAGTGTGTGATGGGTCCTGAACAACAACCGACATCGGCAGTTGCGATAACAATTCTTCAAGGGAAATTGGCAATACTGTTTCAGATATCCCGCTCTCAAGTTTTGCCAATAATTGCACCGTATCTCCAGGCTGATCGCACATACCCTTATGCAAAAGCGCCTGTCTTTCCCCTTGCGTCTCTCCGGCAACGACTAACATAAGTTTTGTCTGTTGCTGGTCATCAGTAAATTCGGCACTTCCAAATTCACCTGACTCATTTTGCTCAACCAATGCAACTGACAGCGCTGACAATACGCTCTGCGCCGTGTCTTTGGAATCTGGCTCTTGAATACTCTGCTGTTGCGACTGTTGATCGCGATAAAAAACCCGACTCCCGGGCCGCGTTGTCACATACACATATCCTCCGACTAATGCCATGATGATAACAAAAAATATCAAAGAAAAA
>Ga0075949_111_pt2 | contig 42587 bp, 41 predicted proteins | sample RifGroA2_FD_68013 | JGI IMG/M metagenome (GOLD analysis project Ga0075949, IMG submission 68013) | Parcubacteria bacterium GW2011_GWA2_43_13
ATTTGGCAGGTTGATGAAAAAGTATTTTTGGTTTCTTTGTTATGGAAAATTCCGATAAATAATATCCAGTACGCAAAAGTTGTGCCTGTTGTGTTGAATCAATGTGGCCGAGGCGCTGTGCGTATGGTATGGTCATGGAATCCGTTTATAGACGCGCAATGGTTGAAGAAGCTTTTCCCGTCAACTGTGATGATTTTTGACGCAGTAGATGATTGGTCTGCTCATCCGGTTTACGCGCGCGTGAAAAAAATGTTAAAACAAAGATACACCAAAATAGCAAAGATGTATGATGTGATTTTTACTGTGTCAGAGGAGTTAAAAGAGCGATATTTTTCTGGTCATACGCGCGTATATGATATTCCCAATGGCGTTGATTTCCATAGATTTGAACAAGCGCGGAAAGAAAGTATAAAAATAAAAATGCCGCAAGTAGTATATGTGGGGGTGATTCAAGAGCGGTTTGATATTGGGCTTGTAGAAAAATGCGCAACCGCTTTTCCTGACGTTCGATTTGTCATCGCCGGTCCTGTCTGGAAAGGAGTTGACCTTTCCCCACTTGTTCGGTATGAAAATATTGTACTCAAAGGACCTATTGCCTATGATATGGTGCCTTTCTTGCTTGCCCAAAGTTGGGTTGGGATTGTTCCGCATATAGTTGACGCATTTACACAATCAATGGACCCGATGAAGGTGTATGAATATCTCGCAGGTGGAATTCCGGTAGTCAGCACTGCGGTGGTGTCTGTTAATCCATCAGCATCAATGGTTGATATTGCGCAGACCCATGAAGAGTTTGTATTATGCCTTCAAAAGCGTTTGGATCAGGCGCGTGGCGTCGGACGGGATGATGAATGTGTCAGTAGAGAGTATGACTGGAGCAAGAAGTATAAAAAAATGATAGATTTTATTGCACCTCTCACTTGAAAATATTCACATCAATCTATTGATACATTGATGTGAATGTCATATATATATGTCATATATCATGCATGATCATTATTTTAAAAAAGCGAAAGATGAGGGATATCGTGCGCGGTCTGCGTATAAACTGAAGATGATTCAGGAAAAATTACATTTGGTTCACGCGAAAGATCGAATACTTGATCTTGGAGCCGCTCCTGGGAGTTGGATGCAGGTAGTGTTGGAATACATAGGACCGCAGGGCAGTGTTGTGGGTATTGATCTTGAAACAATAGAGCCATTGCATGACCCACGCGCAGAGGTTATGATAGGGGATGTTTGCGACGCGACCATACAGGATATGATTGTATCGTGCGGGCCGTATCAGGTGGTAGTAAGCGATATGGCACCCAAAACGACTGGCTCAAAAATTACTGATCAGGCGCGATCCTTGGCTCTTGTTGAGCAGGTGTTTCACCTCGCGGATCGGTGTCTTAATAAAAATGGATCAGTATGCGCGAAAATTTTTGAAGGGCAAGATGTACAGGCGTTTGTAAAAAGCATCTCGCACAGTTACGCAAAGGTTGCGTTGTTTAAACCGAAAGCGTCGCGCGGAGAGAGTTTTGAAACATATATTATCGCGCAAAAAAAGAAACTATGAAACCGCTGATTTCCATTATTATTGTTTCATGGAACGTGAAAGATCTTCTGCGATTGTGCTTGCGTTCGATTTTTTTATACTACAATCTTGATACTGTTGAAGTGATTGTTGTTGATAATGCTTCGTCTGATGGCTCTGTCTCAATGGTAGAGCAGGAATTTCCTCATGTCCGCGTATTGGCGCAAGAAATCAATACCGGATTTGCCTCGGCAAATAATATCGGCGCACGCGTCGCAACAGGGGAATATCTTTTACTCTTAAATCCTGACACAGAATTTTTTGATGATAGTGTATTGTCTGTTGTGTCTTTATTTGATCACAATCCTCGAATCGCAATGGTTGGGCCAAGATTATTGAATGCAGATAAAACAGTTCAGCCATCAGTCCGGAGATTTCCGCGGTTATCAGATCAGTTGGCGATTGCGTTAAAATTGCATCATATATTTCCATCTATGCGCTGTTTAGATCGTTATTTTAGCCGTGATATGGATTATCAAAAACAGCAAGATGTAGAGCAGATTATGGGAGCTTGCATGTGTATAAAACGCCCTGTATGGGAAGAGATGCATGGATTTGACGCAGGATATTTTATTTGGTTTGAAGAAGTTGATTTGTGCCGTCGTATTGTATCTGCCGGGTATCGCATAATATATTCTCCGGTATGTTCAATTATTCACCACGGTGGTCAAAGCTTTCAACAGGTATTGGGGTACAAAAAACAGCAATGGTTTTTAGCAAGCCAGAGCAGGTATATGAAAAAATTTTTTCCATGGGGGGCGGTATGTATTCATGCAGTGCTGTCGCCCTTGAGTTTAATCGAGGCATGGGTAGTTCAGTATGCAAAAAAACGTTCATAATTATTTCCCAACGCTCTTTGGTGTTATCCAAAAGCATGGATATGGAGCACTGATATTGAGCGGGTTGTTGATGTATTTTTTTTCATTTGTTTCGTATTTAGTCCCTATCATTGGCATAGTGATCATGGGGGTTATGGTTGTTGCTGTTGTCTGGGTGACATATCGTAACCTATGGTGGGGCATGCTGATTTTGTGCTTTGAATTGATTGTCGGATCGCTTGCCGGAGCGCTCTTTTTTTTCCCGTTCGGAGGAGAGATTTTTTTAAGTATTAGAAAATTTATATGGCTGATTGTGTTGGTTTTGTGGATTGTTAAGGGCTTCAAGCAAAAGAAATGGTTGCCTGAATATATAAGAAGGTCGCCTTTTGTTGTGGTAGGGATTATGATTTTTGCCGCGATAGCGTGGGGTGTTATTCGCAGTGTTACGACTGGTATATCTCTGCTTTCTTTGTATCACGATGCTAATGGGTATGCTGTGTTTTTGATAGTGTTCCCTTTACTGTGGGCGCTTGCGTATGAAAAAGGGTCGTTGCAAGAAAAAGAAGAACAGCTCTATCGCGTTGTCGGCTGGGGGCTTATACTGCTTTCTTTGTTTTCACTCGCGCTGTTGCTGTTATTTAGTCATGCGGTAGGGGATGCGTTTCCTGCTCTGTATCTGTGGTTGCGCGATACGCGGATTGCCGAAATAGGCCGGCTTGGAGATACATCGCTGTATCGTATTTTCATTCAAAGCCAGATGCTGTTATTAATTGGATTTTTTGTGTCCGCTATGCGCGCGATGCAATCATCATTTCATTTTCGCAGGGAGTGGTGGATGTGGGTTGCGATGTGGGCTGGATTGATTGTGAGTTTATCCCGTTCATTGTGGATCGCGACGATGATATCGGGAATGATGATGGTAGTATGGTGTTTTATTTCAAAAAAAGGATGGCGCGCTGTAAAGAATGTTTGTGTGAAAGGATCGACATCATTTGGCGCGGCACTGATTGTCCTTGCTATTGTAACAACGCTCGGGCTGAATATTTTTTCTTTATTAGGAGAAAGGTCGCAGTTTACTCTTGAGGAGCCAGCGATTCGAAGTCGGTGGGATTTGTGGCCTGCCCTTATCAGCAAAATAAAAGAACATCCTGTGTTAGGGCATGGGTTTGGCGCGACTGTAACATATCAGACGTCAGATCCGCGATTGAGGGAGCGGGGAATTGTTGATTACACGACATACGCATTTGAATGGGGGTATTTGGATATATGGATCAAAATGGGGTTGATAGGGTTTGTGTTGTTTGTTGGAGCGCTTATTATGATGATGAAATATGGCTGGGACTGGGCGCGGCAATCGGATATTCGGTTGGGATGGTGGTTTGGCATGCTTGCGATTTTGATTGTTCATTTTTTTACGCCGTATTTGAACCATCCAATTGGGATTGGGATTATTATTTTTTTTATCGGAATAGTATGTTCCTCTAATAGAAAGATGGTCAGCAAATGACCATCTCTGCGTGGCGATTGTTATGCAGTTACATTGAGCAGGGCATTGAAGCGTGGTGCAGGGATAACCATTTTTAAACGCTCGAATGCGAGCATATCTCGTTTTTGGGCAATAGAGAGTTGGGCAGTACCCCAATAGATCCCTCCGGCAAGAAGAAGCGCCCATGGTTCAATTCGCATTTTTCCCTCAGCCAGCATTTCTGTGGCAAGCGTAGAGAATGCTGTTATCTCCATTGCTTCTGGGATAGTCACTTCGCAAGCCGCATCACGGATTTGTATGATTGGTGCGTCTGTCGAGTGAATAAGAGTTATCTCTGTGTCAGTTGTAACACAGTTAAAAATAGTGGGCAAGTATAAAACATTATTATGGATAAGTAATGGTCAGGCGGTTTTTCACGGTTGAGAAATACTATTGTAAAAATGATACATATAGTATAAGCTGAGGCGTCTTTTTATATGGCACAGGTGCGCGTTATTATTGTTACCTATAACAGCGAGAAAGTATTTTTCCGTTGTTTAGAGGCGCTTGAAAAACAGACATACACGGATTGGAGTTTGACTGTTATTGATAATGCGTCATCTGATGCAAGTGTTGAGATTGTGAAACAGATGATGCCATCTGCGACGATTCAGTGTATGGCAGATAATATCGGCTATGCTCAAGCAAATAATTGGGGGATTGAGCGCTCTCAAGAGCCATATTTGTTTTTGTTAAATCCTGATTGTTTTATTGAAGAAAATTATATAACAGAAATGGTCTTCGCTCTTGATAAAGACGACCGCAGAGCAAGTTGTACCGGTATTTTATATCGCAATGATGAAAAAACTGCTATAGACACTACTGGAATTGTTTTAAAGCCGTGGCATGCTGTGTGTGAACGGAAAGATATACAAAAAGGAGAAATATGGGGTGTATCCGGTGCCGCGCTGTTTTTACGAAGAAGCGCGTTGGATTTGGATAAGGTATCGCCGCCATACGGGTTTGATCCTCGGTTTCATAGTTATAAAGAAGATGTTGATTTGGCGTATCGTTTTCGCAACGCCGGATACAGAGCATGGTGTACTGATACAGCCCATGCCATCCATTTGCGTGGCGTGGGGAGCGGTACAGTGCGCCAAGATCGTTCATTTTTGACTCGCTACTGGTCATATCGCAACCATGTGTGGATGTTGATAAAAAATGTGCGATTTCACACATGGCTCACGCATGGCGTTTTGATTATCGGATATGAGATACTCAAAGCGCTGTATTTGTTAGTGAAAGAGCCCCAAGTACTATGGAATGCATGGAAAGATATTTTAAAAATTTCACATTTCGTCCGCCAACCGGCGGATCAAATTTCGACTTTCCCCCCTTCTCCTTTACAGGCGTTGATTCACGATGATCCGTCTCTTGTATTGAGTATTATTATACTTAATTATAATTCCCGCGGGTTGCTCAAACAGTGCGTGCGCAGTATTGAAATGTCGCACGTGAGCGTGCCGTATGAGATTATTATTGTTGATAATGCGTCCCGTGATGATAGCGTTGACATGATTGAACAGGAGCTTCCCCATGTGCGCCTTATTCAGTCGCCTAAGAATTTAGGATATGGAGGAGGGAATAATATAGGCATTCAGCACGCGCGAGGATCGTATATTCTTATTTTAAATCCAGACGTTACTGTCTTAAACCATTCAATTGAAAAGTTATTAAAAGCTCTTGAAGATTATCCTGATATCGGCCTTGTTGCGCCTCAACTCCTTCATCCTGATAAGGCGATTCAGTATTCCTGCTATCGGTTTCCTCGGATGTTGACGCCTGTATTGCGCAGAACATGGCTTGGAGAAACGCCATGGGGCAAAAAACACCTTAACTGGTTTTTGATGAGGGATTGGGACCACACAACCTCACAGCACGTTGATTGGGTTTTGGGTGGAGCGATGATGATGCACAAGGCGCTGATGAGGGATTTAGGCGGGTTTGATTCTCGGTATTTTTTGTATTTTGAAGACGTTGATTTATGCAGAACTATGCTTATGGCAGGGAAAAAGGTATGGTATTGCGCAGATGCTCAAATGGTTCATTATCATAAGCGCCAATCAGCAAAAAAGAGGGGTATTTTAGGTATTTTTAATCCGCTTACTCGTATTCATATCCAATCAGGCATTGCCTATTTTAAAAAATGGCGATGGCGTATAAATCCTTGACACAAAGGACTTTCTTGTGGTATATTTTTGTGTGTTTTAATTGTTTTTTAGCTCTCTATAAAGGATTCTATGGATCAAAACAACTTTGAACAAAATTTTTCTTTGCTTTCTCACTCGCCTGAACAACCGGTTCCTATAAAGGAGAAGGGCAGATTGGGCTGGTATATCGCTGGCGGGGTCGGGCTGATTATCCTCTTGCTTGTGGTTCTCGCCGGGATTGAGGCCTTAACGCTTGCAAGCGCATTGAAAATATCCCAGCAAGCAAAGAAAGCAGTTGAGCAATCCCTTGAACAAGCCGGGAGTTTTAACTTTAGCGAAGCGCACCTTACCTTACAGAGCGGTAAGGATAGTATGAACAAAGCTCAAAAGCAGGTTGAAGGAATTCGGGTGTTAAGAATACTGCCTTGGGTAGGCACGCAGGTTCGGGGAGCAGACGGCGTTTTGACTGCTTCTGCATATGCCCTTGAAGGAATTGACCGCTCTTTTGTATGGGCTTCGGATATCCCATTTCAGTCGCAAGGAGAAACCGTCGCATCTGTTGATCCTGAAAAAAGCAAAAAAGCATTTTCAAGATTACTGGAATTTCCATCGCTTGTGATTATGGTGGACAATTTATTTGTGCAGGCATTGAATACATTAAACGAAATTCCTCAAAAAGGAGTGGTGAGCGATATTGTATCTTCTCAACAGACATTGCAAACACAGATTGCGACAGTGGAGAAGATTCTTTCGCAGTATGTTCCGCTTGCGCAAACACTGCCGCATGTTTCCGGCGCTACAGAAGATAAAACCTATTTATGGATTTTGATGAATAATGATGAGTTACGACCTACTGGCGGTTATATCAGTGGGTATGCGTATACGCATTTTTCAGGAGGAGCGTTGAAAGAATTTTTTGTTGATAACTCGCGAAATCTTGATAAGGGTATTTCCGCGACAAGCAAGAAAGCGCCTGCGCCTATTCAACAATACGATGCTGAACATAATCTGGGAAGTTCATGGCTGTTTCATGATGCCACTTGGTCGCCTGATTACCCAACTGCGGCGCAGGATATCATCGCATTGTTTACCGAACAAATGGAAAAGCAGAATAAAACTCTCCAAAGGATTGATGGCGTTGTTGCCATCACACCTTCATTTGTGGAAAAATTTTTAGCGTTAACCGGGCCACTTGACATTCAGGGATATCATATTGATGATTCCAATCTTGCTGATGTGCTTGAGATAGATGCGAATCGCGGTTTTCGAGAGAGAGGGCTTTCTGAAGAACAACGAAAAGAGCTTATTTTTGACTTAGGTACGACACTGCTTCGCACATTGGGCAAAAAGGGCGTGACTGAATGGGTGCAGGTGATGTCAGCGTTTGAACAGGGGATGAAGGAAAAACAGATGATGGTTTTTCATGCAGATGAGGCAGTTCAAGAAAAGGTTCGTCAAAAGAGCTGGGACGGTCGTATCGCTCAAACAGCAGGGGATTATTTAATGGTCGCGGATGCGAATCTCGGCAGTTTTAAAAGTGATATTGGGATTGATCGGTCAATAGAGTACAGCGTTGATCTTACAGATAACGAACCCAAAGTAAGCGTTACGATTACCTATCAGAATAAAAATACACTGATATGGAAGACACGGCCGGTATACAGAACATATACGCGGGTGTATGCGCCTCAAGGATCGCGTCTTCTTGAAGCAAGGGGGATCGCGAAACAAGACATTACAAGCGCTGATGAATTACAGAAAACATCATTTGGTATGCTGATTGATATTCCTATTGGACGAAAAAAGAGTATTACTCTTACCTACACGCTGGCTCAAGATATTATTCGTGAGCCATATTCGCTTATTATTCAAAAACAACCAGGCACTAAGAACGTACCGTTAACAGTGAGGGTGAAAACCCCGCGCCCATTAAAAATAACACCTCAAGCAGGGGAGCGTTTGACAGAAAATAACACTCGTTATGAGGTGAATACCCGACTTTTTACTGACCAAAACTATTCGTTTTCGTTTTAATACGAGGGTTGTGTAAGGTACTGTGATACTGAACAAAAATAGTGTTCACTTATGTGGGCACTATTTTTAGTAGAGGGTTTATTTATAAATTGACTGAACGTCTGTGATGAGGTAATCTTAATTGTCTATTCATCTTGTTTGTATGCCTTTGTGGTCAAAGAAAATCGGCATTGATCTTGGCACAACCTATACGCTTGTCCATCTTCCCAAGCGAGGAATTGTGATTAACGAGCCATCAGTTGTTGCAATATCTCTTATTGATAAAAAGATTTTAGCCGTGGGAAACGAGGCAAAAGAAATGATTGGTCGCACTCCGGAATCAATCGTTGCGGTACGGCCATTGAAAGATGGCGTTATTGCTGATTACAGAACCACAGAGGCGATGCTGAGATATTTTATTGGCAAAGCGCTTGGCGGAGTTCGTCTTTTTCGGCCCGAGGTTATGGTTGCGGTTCCTGCGGGGATTACTTCAACTGAACGGCGCGCTGTGATTGACGCAACGCTTGCGGCTGGGGCAAAGGCCGCATATATCATCAAAGAGCCGATTGCCGCGGCTATTGGAGCCAATATCCCAATCGGATCCGCAACCGGACACATGGTTGTTGATATGGGCGGTGGTACAAGCGAAATAGCAGTTATTTCATTAGGTGGGATCGTCTCAAGCACGTCGGTAAGAATAGGAGGGAACCGTTTTGATGCGGATATTGCAGAACACATTAAAAAGAAATACAACCTTGCAGTGGGGGAGCGGACGTCTGAAGATATAAAAATACAAATCGGATCGGCAATGTACATGAAAGAAAAGCTCAAAATGGAAGTTCGTGGCAGAGATATGATTACTGGGTTGCCACGGACAGTTACTGTTACGTCAGATGATATCACAGAAGCACTTCAGCATAATCTTGAAGGTGTTATTGCGGCTGTAAAATCGGTGTTATTTAATACTCCTCCGGAATTATCAGCAGATGTCATTGATAAAGGGATGGTGCTCTCAGGAGGCACATCGTTATTGCGAAATATGGATAAATTATTGAGCCAGGCGATAGGTGTTGAGGCCTATGTCGCGGACGAGGCACTGTTATGTGTTGCAAAGGGGACTGGCGTTGCTTTGGATAACCTTGAGGCATATAAGAGAAGTATTCTCGCATCGCGATAGTCATTCTTTCGAAGTTTTGATTTTTTCGGTATACTACTAATGCTATGCACCCACAGCAGGAAACCCTTGTCGCGGAGATGAGTTCTCTTATTCAAAAAGGGGTGTCTGCTCATGCGTATTTGTTGACAGGGTCTCGTGGTGTAGGGAAGCGGAATATTGTTGAGGCCATTATTCAAAACGTGATATCGGGTATCAGTGACAGTGTATCAGATGATACGCAGTATCCGTTTTCTTTTAAAACCCCTCACCCTGATGTGTTGGTGATCGAGCGCGCGCAGGATGCGACGGGTATTGTATTGGAAGATATCCAACAGGCGCATCAACGACTGTTACATCATCCGGTTTTTGTCCCATGGAATATCGTGGCATTGTTTGATGTACAACAAATGAACACGCAAGCCGGGAATGCTTTTCTAAAACTTCTCGAAGAACCCCCACCCTCTGCTTTGATTTTTTTAACTGCAACAACAACGTCTTCTCTTCTTCCAACCATTGTCTCGCGGTGTCATCGTATAAAAATCCCAACCGTTCCGCACGATGCTTTAGCCGAGTATTTGCGTGAAAAAGGAGCAGAACCTTCTCGCGCATCGTGGATAGCCGCTTTGTCTCAAGGAAGAAGCGCGTTTGCTGAAACGTTGTTAGATGAATCGGTATGGGAAGAAACACTTTCTTTGATTCGGAATATTCTTCCCATCATCAGCAGTGATTTGCCAGCAGGATTTCATGCCATTGAGGCGTATTCAAAAGAAAAAGAAGCATATCAACGCGCATGCGGAATTCTTCTTTCTCTTTTACGGGACTTAATTATGTTGAAAATTTCTCCATCTTTGCCTTTAGTGAACGAGTGGTTGTCATCTGAATTAGCATTGCTCAAAGATAGGTTTTCTCTTGATCGGCTTACAGGATGTATGAGCGCTTTGTTGAAAGAACAGGAATATCTTTCTATTGCCCTTCATCGCCGTTTACGGCTTGAAGACGTTTTTCTTTTATTTCATCATCCCGTATCTGTATGAAAAAACACATTTCTTTTTTTGCGTGTATCATTTTTATTCTTTTAGGATTTTCAGGGTGTTCTCCTCTTGGAATTAAGGTACAGACAACTGGTAATGATATACAATCAGGAGGGACCGGTGGAATATACCGTTCCCGTGATGGCGGTGCGAATTTTGAGCAAGCGTCGTATGTGAGGACAGTGAACGGCGTTGCTCAAACCATTGGGTACGCAAATATTCGTTTTCTTATCTCAGATCCTTCGGATACCAGAACAGTGTACGCACTCACTGATGATGGATCAGCGTGGGTTAGTTATGCTTTTGGCGATACATGGAATAAGATTTTTTCTTCATCTCGACGCATTGAAGCATTGGTTGTTGCTCCCAGTGATCGGTCTCGTCTGTATTTGGCAGGCGGGAGAAGTATTATGGTATCAGAAGACGCAGGGGCAAATTGGAAACGCATCTACTATGACCCTGGGACTGAAACGGTTATTACGTCATTAGCTGTTGATTATACAAACCCCAAAGTGTTGTATGCAGGCACTGCGACCGGTGCTATTCTCCAGACCCGCGATGGGGGAGAGACGTGGTTTGTTCCTGTCCGCTTGTCATATTTTGGCACAAGCGGTAGAGTGCATAAGCTGATTACTGTTCCTCAAAATCCCAGTAGATTGTATGCTGTCGTGGTTGACGGATTACAATTATCCGGCTTTATTTATATTTCCCATGACCAAGGGAAGTCATGGGAAAAGAACAGCGCTTTGGATTCATTGGTTCGTTTATCTAAATATGGCGACTTTGAACGCGATCCCAGATCTGGCGCGTTGTATTATGCGTCATTGTACGGATTATTTATTAGTCGGGATGAAGGCAATATATGGGAGCAGGTTCCTTTGCTTACAGCTGATCACAGTTCAATGATTTACAGTATTGCCATTGATCCTCAAGATCGCAACCATATTATATACGCAACGACAAGTACTATCGTTATCTCACAGAATCAGGGGAAAGAATGGAAATCGCTTCCGCTCCCTTCGTTCGGCGGGAGAGTTGCTCGTGATATACTGATTTCCAACGATGTGAGTGCTGACGTGTTGATTGCAACCGGAGTTGGATATTAATTGCGTAAGATTTTTATGAATACCTATGTTGCCGGTTTCATCCCGGAATTTGAAAAAGCGATAGATCATTTTTTACTTGAGTTAAGCCAGTTGCGCGCAGGTCGCGCAACCCCAGCTCTTGTTGAGGGGATTAGTGTTGACGCATATGGAGTTCGTTCTCCGATTGTGCAATTAGCAAGCATCAGTATTCCAGAAATGCGGCAGATTGTTATCCAACCGTGGGATACATCACTGCTTAAAAATATTGAAAAAGCCATTGCGGAAAGCGGACTCGGATTGAATCCTGCGAATGAAGGGGATTGCCTGCGAATTATGATCCCTGCCTTAACTGAAGAATTGTCAGAAGATGAACGGTTCCGCATGATTGAGGAATTGGATAAGGTGATAAAGTCATATCAAGAACGTATTGATCAGGAAGCGAAAAAGAAGGAGGAAGAAATATTGACCTAATTGTATGATACTCACTATTATTGTCTTTTTTTTGATTTTACAGCTCCTGGTGTTTGTGCATGAGTGGGGGCATTTTATTACAGCTCGAAGAAGTGGCATTGCGGTGGAAGAGTTCGGATTCGGCTTGCCGCCTCGCATTGTCGGTATCACGAGGAAGGATGTTTTGTACTCTATAAATGCGTTGCCCTTTGGCGGATTTGTGCGTTTAAAAGGAGAAGATCAGGAGAACAAAGATGCGGACAGTTTTTCAAAACAGCGGTGGATGAATCGCTTGGCGGTGTTATCTGCCGGTGTGCTGATGAATTTTTTATTGGCAGTCGTGTGTTATGCTGTTCTTTTTATAACCGGATTTCCTATGAGTGCTGATCGGGCACAGACAGCCGATGATACCGGATTTGTTTCTTCTCGTTATCTTGTTGTAACCGGTATTGTAGATGGCAGTCCTGCTGAAGATGGCGATATTAAAGTTGGAGATAAAATAATGACAGTGAACGGTTTGCCGATTGAGTCATTAAAAAAAGCTCAAGATAGTATTCATGCGAGCGAGGAGGTTACACTCTTTTTAGAACGAAAAAAAGAGCAGAAGTCGGTTGTGTTAAATCCGGCGATTTTGCCTGACTTTCAAGCAGACGGCCCTATTATTGGAGTAGGGCTTGATGAAATTGCCGTGATTCGAACGAATCCTATTATTGCTTTAGCCTTTGGCTTCCGTGAGGCGGTTTCCGTATCTGGAAGAATTTTATCCGCGTTGGGAGATATTGTCAGAGATCTTGTTGTACGTCGTACTCTTTCGCCTGATGTTGGTGGCCCAGTCGCCATAGCTGTGTTTACTGGCAGGGTTATTGATTTGGGATGGAGTCATGTGTTACAGTTTATTGCTGTTATTTCTTTGAATTTTTCCATTATTAATTTTTTACCTCTTCCTGCATTGGACGGCGGCAGGGTGTTGTTTTTGATTATTGAACGTATCAGGGGAAAGCCGGTGGGCCAACGTTTTGAGGGGTTAACTCATCAAATCGGTTTTTTTGTTCTTATTGCTCTTGCGTTTTTAATTACGACGCGTGATATTGCGCGTTTTGAGCTTTTAGGATGGCTAAAGCGATTGTTTTGATTAAAGATATAAAGGCGCGCCTCGTGCGTGTTCCTTTATTGAGATGCGTGAGAGGGCACCGTACCGGTGTTTTTTTTACCTCACTATGATTAATGCGATTCTTGGGAGATTTTCTACTGACATGGGTGTTGATTTGGGGACAACATCCACATTGGTATATATCAAAGACAAGGGGATTGTTATAAATGAGCCATCGCTTGCTGTTATCAATACGCGATCCGATCAGATTGTTGCGGTTGGAGAAGAAGCGAAAAAAATGCTTGGGAAAACTCCGCCCCACCTTGTTATCAGTCGGCCTATTGAAAATGGCGTTATTTCTGATTTTGAAGTTACGGAAAAAATGCTTCGATATTTTATAGAAAAAATTCACCATGACAGTTGGACCCTGGTTCCGCGCCCGAGAGTCGTTATCGCCATTCCCATGGATGTGACAGAAGTGGAGCGCAAGGCAGTCGAAGATGCGACACTTGCCGCAGGCGCGCGGGAGGTTTCTTTGATTGAAAGTCCTATGGCCGCGGCAATCGGTTCTCGTCTTCCTATTCAGGAACCCAATGGATTATTTATTGTTGATATTGGAGGCGGTACCATAGAAATTGCGCTTATTTCTTTGGGCGGGATTGTTACCAGAAAAACCATACGGAGCGCAGGCGATGATATGACTGTTTCGATTATTCAGTACATTCGAGAGAATTTTAATCTTTTAATAGGAGAAAAAACAGCAGAATCGGTAAAGATAAAAATCGGTTCAGTCCTGCCATTGCGCGAGCCGATGGAAATGAGAATTCAGGGCAGGGACTTATTTTCAGGTCTTCCCAAAGAACTGGCAATTACCGATGCCCATGTTCGGGATGCAATTGAAAAACAGGTTCGTCAGGTTATCAATACTATTAAGCAGACAGTGGAACTCTCTCCGCCCGAACTTGTTGCCGATATGTATCGTTCAGGTATTTTATTGACAGGTGGAGGGTCGTTGTTAAGAGGGCTTGATAAACGTATTTATAATGAAACGCAGATACCGGTTTCGCTTGCTGACGACCCTATCACCGCTGTTGTACGCGGTACCGGGATTGTGCTTGAGGATCTTGATTTACTTGGAGATGTTCTGCTTCCGCCTGCTCAAGATATTTCTTCTCGAAGATAGATTATTGTGTGGTAGTGTATCAAGAGGGCATATGGTGGTAGGTCTTTTCATTGCTCGTGTGTATGCCAATACAGCAACGTAACTCGCATATATGGACCTGGGTGATCGCTGGATGCATGGTAGTCCTCGCGCTTATTTCGCTTGCGACAAAAGGAGCTCCTTTTGAGTGGATGAGAACTTTAGGAAAATCTTCTGTATCATTGTCTATGGGGCCGATTATTTCTTTATTCCCTTCATTTCGATCTTCGCACTCCACAGATGTTCAATCGTTATTCCAGTGCCAAGAAGAGGAGAGACGGTTGCGTGAGCAGATAAGCGATTTGTTGCAGTTAAAGGCCGAAAATGAGGCGTTGCGTCAAATAGTGGAATTTCGTAAAGAAAAAGAGATTCCACATATTATCGCAACCCTTGTGAGCCGGCATGAAAAAGAGGGGGTGAATGCGGTTACTATTGATAGAGGAAGCCGTGACGGCATTGAATCCGGTCAGGCGGTTGTGGATGCAACCGGCGCTCTGATTGGGACTATTATAGAAACAAGCATTTCTACAGCAACGGTGTTGGATATTAAAGATGGGGGGTCATTGATATCGGCAACCTTTGCAACTCATGACATACCCCTTGGTATTGCTAAAGGGAAAAAGGGGGCTTCTATTGCCATGGAGCTTATTCCCAAGGAAGTATTAGTAAAAAAAGATGATATCGTTATTACAGCGGGGAGCGAAGATCATATCCCATACGGTCTTTTCATCGGCAGGATTGATCGGCTTGAACCTCGCGAAAATGATCTTTTTCAGCGTGCGCTTGTGTTTTCTTCCGGATCGCTTGACAATGAACGGTTTGTGCTGGTTCTTTTAGAGTAATAGTGTTTTCTGTAGACCCTATGAGCAATTACGTGCGAACTTCTCTTATTGCCGCGGCTCTGTTGTTATGGATTTTTTTTGAGACCGCGGTTGTCTCTCAATTTTCACTTCCTGTCTCTGCAGGGTGGTGGGGGATTTTGTTTCTCATGATTATTTCATGGTTTGTAAGTAGAACAGCTTTTTTTATTCTTGCCGGAGTTGTTGCTTTGGGATATGAAACTGTAACACTTCAGCCATTTGGGATTATTACGATCGCTGTGTTCGCAACAGGCGTCATTGTTATGTTTCTTGAACAAAAAATGTTTACACGCCTTTCATTTCTTTCATACGGAATAACTATTCTGTGTGGAATGCTGACATTTTTAGCTGTCATTCTGCTGATACGAATGGCAGTAGGATTGCTCGCCAATCCTTCTATCCCTTTTGAAACGCCACTTTTTTTAAAGGAACAATCGTTTCTTTTAATATACTACTTATGTGTTGCTTTCGGGGTATTGGCCTTTAAAAAGGCAGGGACTGCTTTTTTAAGGCGATACTTTGTTTCAACATAATAGGGCAGTCCCATAATAAGTTTCACTGCTATTGCAATCACTCTATGAAACCTTTTTGGGGGATCACAGATGATGTATCACTCGCTTTCCCAGAGCATCTTCGGAATGAACGGTACTCAAAGGAGTTTTTGTTTGATCAATACGGGAAACGCGCGCCAGAATCATTTCGGCTTCCTTCACAGAGAGTCGTCTTGTTTGGATTTTTTCTTAGTGCGTTTGTGTGCGCGCTCATGATACGCACACTGTATTTGCAGGTATTTCAAGGTATATATTATCGTTCTCTTGCCGAAGGAAACCGCGTCCGCATTGAACGAGTCAGTGCTCTTCGGGGAGGCATTTTTGATCGTTATGGGGCCGCACTGGTTACAAATGCGCCGGCTTTTACGGTTGCGATTATAAAAGGGGATCTTCCGCAAGAAAAAGAAGCGCAACAGAGGGTGTACGCAACTCTTGCAGATCGCATACATGTACCTGCCGAGGAAATTGAGGATCTCATTGAGCAATCTCCTGTTTCCTTGTATGATGACACCCCGATTCAAACGAATCTTTCTTATCAAGAAGCGATTCCGATTATTCTTGAGTCAAAAAATCTTCCAGGCGTTGTTGTGAGGGAGGGGTTTTTTCGGCAATATCCGTGCAATAGCGTTTGTTCTCATGTATTGGGATATGTTGGCGGTTTGACAAAAGACGAATGGCTTTTTTACAAAGAAAAAGGATATCAGTATTCTGATAAAGTCGGAAAGACAGGGATTGAGAAGCAGTATGAATCATTATTAAGAGGACGCGATGGCCAAGAGGAAATAGAAGTTGATGCGTGGGGTAAGTCATTAGAATCGGTTGCGATAACTCCTTCGGAAAAGGGATCAGATATGACTCTTTCTTTGTCTTTGCCATTACAACGCATCGTGGCTGATGTGTTAGAGAACACATTGAAAGAGTCAGGTACGCGAAAGGCATCAGCTGTTTTTTTAGACCCCAATAACGGAGAAGTGCTTGCGTTGGTAAGCATTCCGTCATTTGACAATAATCAATTTATCCATGGCTTGAGTTCGGCGCAATATACCGCATTGACACAAAGTTCTGATCAGCCCTTATTTCAGCGTGCTGTTGCTGGAGAATATCCGTCAGGATCAACCATTAAACCTATTTTTGCGGCTGGCGCGCTTCAAGAAAAAATTATTACTCCATTATTCACTGTGAACAGTACCGGAGGATTGCGCATCGGATCATGGGTGTTTCCTGATTGGAAAGCAGGAGGTCATGGTATCACTGATATAAGGAAAGCGTTGGCAGAATCCGTTAATACCTACTTTTATCTTATTGGTGGTGGAGATCAAGGATCGCTATCAGGACTCGGCGTTGATGGTATGCGCGAGTACGCGGAATTATTTGGATTAGGATCTCCTACAGGGATTGATATCCCAGGAGAAGCAAATGGATTTCTTCCTACCCCTGATTGGAAATTAAAAACAACAGGTGAACGGTGGTATCTTGGAGACACGTATCATTTTGCGATCGGACAAGGAGATGTTTTGGTAACGCCACTGCAAATCGCTTCTATGATGTCAGTGTTTGCAAATAGAGGTATTGTATACAGGCCTCGGCTTGTTCATGCAATCAATGGTACTGAAAAAGCTCCTGTGATTGTGCGCGAGCATGTGGTTGATCAGGAATTTATTGATACTGTGCGATTGGGGTTACGAGATACTGTTGTGTGGGGGAGCGCTCGTTCATTATCCCAGCTTCCTTTTTCAGTGGCGGGAAAAACAGGAACCTCTCAATTTTCTACGGAAAAAAATCCTCATGCATGGTTTACGGGATTTGCTCCTTTTGACCATCCTCAAATCGCATTTGTCGTTTTAATAGAAGAAGGGGAGAGTAGTAATCTGGCAGTCAAGGCGACTCGGGAGATTTTGTCCCAATGGCATCCATTTTAGCGTACTGGCGTTGTCGTATTGAGTCGCAGGGCGTGGGGATATCGCATGAGAAAATTCTCATCTTATTTTAAGGTTGGATATGATACACTATTTCTGTTATTAGGTGACAGTATATGAAGATTCTTATTGTGGAAGACGAGAAGAAATTAGCAGAGGTATTAAAGCGCCGTATGGAACGCGAGTCGTTTGTTGTGGACTGCGCTCATGACGGAAAAACAGCTCTTTTTTTTGCAAGAACTAATCCGTATGATGTGGTGGTTCTTGATTTGATGATTCCAGAAATGGACGGGATTGAAGTGTGCCGAACACTGCGCAAGGAAGATAATTCTGTTTTTATTATTGTATTGTCAGCGCTTTCCATGACAAAAGATAAATTAAGGGCTTTTGAAGCAGGGGCGGATGACTATTTGACAAAGCCGTTCAGTTTTGAGGAATTGCGCGCGCGGATTGTTGCAGTTACATCCCGGAGGTTTCCCCGCAGGACTGATGTGGTCCGTTCTGGCGGCATTACCCTTGATCGTGATAGGCGTTCTGTTAAACGGGGGAAGCATGAGATTCATCTTACTAATAAAGAATTTCTTCTTTTGGAATATCTTTTAATGAACGCAGGTGCTGTGGTATCTCGTGAAGACGTATTGGCGCATGTGTGGGATTATGAATTTGATTCGTTTAGTAATATTGTTGATGTGTATATTCGCTACCTGCGCAAAAAGATAGGAGAAGAATGTATTGAAACAATAAAAGGAGTGGGGTATAAATTTAAAAATGGTGTTTGACATCTTGACGTACTGTGATATACTGAATTTCGTTTTTCAAAAATCACAGATACGTTTTTTTTAGACAGTTTTTTAGTGCTATGTCTCCAACATATGTAACAAAAGAGGGCTACGCAAGCTTAACGAAAGAGCTTGAAGATCTGAAAAAGAATAAGCGTCGAGAGGTCGCTCAAAAGATTAAAGAAGCGAAAGAGTTGGGTGATCTTTCAGAAAACGCTGAATACTCTGCCGCAAAAGATGAGCAAGCGTTTGTTGAAAGCCGTATCGCAGAACTTGAAGCAATGCTTCAGGATGTTCAGATTATTAGAAGTTCTGACAATAAAAAGAAAGAGGCCGTTGTTGTAGGATCAACGGTGCGTTTGAAAATGGGGGATCAGGAATTATCATATACTATTGTTGGTTCATCAGAAGCAGATCCTCTGAATGGGAAGGTGTCAAATGAATCGCCTCTTGGAAAGTCGTTTTTAGGGAAAAAGGTAGGGGATGAAGTAAGTGTGCTTGTTCCTGTAGGCACGATAACCTATCATATTCTTGAAATACTTTAATGTTCCCCTGACTTTTTTTAAAAGTCACCTTCCCTCCAGCCCTCTCAATGTATTTTGCGAGGGCGTTGAGATTTTTAAGGAAACAAGGTACGATATAGTTGGCGTTAGTCCCAAAAAATATTTCTTAATTTTTTTGTGTATGAAAAAAATAGTCCATACAACTTTTATTGTTATGTTATTTTTTATGACTATGTCTGTGTTTACCGGATGTCTCAAAGGAGGGCAATCACAGCCCGTTTCCGAACGCAATGAACGAGAGGACGTTGCTGGAACAAAAATTTCCTCGCCAGCACCGCGTGTTCGTTTAACTACAACAGAGGGAGAGATTGTTATTGAACTATTCGCAGAGACGCGTCCGAAAACGGTGCAAAATTTTATTTCTTTAACAGAGAGCGGATTTTATAACGGGACCAGCTTTCATCGCGTTATAAAGGATTTTATGATACAAACGGGCGATCCGCTTTCAAAAGATGATGATTGGAGTAATGACGGTACTGGCGGTCCTGGTTATACGATTGAAGATGAATTTCGTTCTGACGATTCTTTGGTACGTGGAAGTGTGGCGATGGCAAATACCGGAGTTCCGCATACAAATGGCAGTCAATTTTTTATTGTTACTGCCCAGAGCGTTCCATGGCTGAATGGAAAGCATACGTTATTTGGCAGGGTTGTTGAGGGGATGGATGTTGTGGATAAAATAGAATCAGCAGAAGTGAACGGGAATGATCATCCATTAGAAAATATTGTTATAACAAGCGCTGATGTTCTTGTTGATAGTGATAAAATATAAGTATTCTGTGTTCCTTTATGGAGAATAATGGCGAGTCGGAAGATGATACAAAGCCATCTCACTCCCGACAGAGTGGGGGAGCTGGTTTTGCGCACATTTTTGGTTATGGAGTTGTGATCGGAATAATAACTGCGATTGTTATTATTTTTTTTTCAGGCACGGTGAATATTCAAGTTATTGAGTGGAGAAAGAGTGGGGGAGAGGATGATATAAGCCCCTCACTTCCTCAAGAAGTTATTGCTCGCGTCGAGTCGGTACTGGATCAGAAAAAATTTGTGTTTTTTTCTCATCGAAATTTTTTTCTCCTTTCTCGTTCAGATATCCAACAATCCTTGGAAGATTTCCCCGCATATACAATCACTTCTGTGGATCGGCGCTTTCCTGATACTCTTGTTGTGTATATTGAACAGAAGATTCGTTTTTCATACATTATTCAAGAATACATGATTACTCGTGCGGTTGAACCGGTTATTTCTGCTGTGCCAGAAGATGGGGCTGACAGTACTGATACAGAGGATGATGGCGTTTCTGAACCTTCTATTGTTCAGCAGATAAAGGTTCAAAAATATTTTCGTATTTCAGAACAAGGCACGATCCTTGAAGAGGTGTCTCGAGAGAGCGTGGGCGAGGACCATCCATCAATAAAAATTTTAACATCGCGGCCGCTTGTTGTGGGAGAGAATACTATTCCTGCGAATATGTGGGGGTTTATTATAGACGTGTATGGTGGCTTTGAGCGTGCGACAACGATTCCGATTGAATCGTTTGAAATAGGGGACGATCTTCTTCGTTCAGAAGTGCGGGTTGTTACAAAAGAGGGCTGGACTGTTTTTTTTGACTCGGCTCAATTGTTTTCTCATCAACTTTCTCGATTAGCAATTATTTTAAAAGATGCGATTAAAGAAAAACGTCCTTCGTTGCATTCTATTGATCTTCGTATTCCAGATAAGGTTTTTTACCAATAGCAATTATAAAAAAATACAACTCACCTCTTATGTATATTGTGCGACGCATAAAATAATCTTATAAAAGAGGAGGAGGGAGAGGAGGTAAGAGAGAAAGAGAGGTGGTATTGATGAACGTACATGGAGGGGAGTATGAGGGGGTAAAATATCCCTATAGTATAATATGTTTATTTTTTTGTTTTTTATAGAATGCGTCGTATAAGATATATTGTCCGACGCAACTACTCCCCCTCTTTTTGCTTAACAAAGGGCTGTAGGGGAGTATATGTGGCTGAAGAGTTGTTGAGAGAATGCGTGACGCAACAGGTGTATTACTTCCCTCTTCCCTGCAACAAGGTCGGTTGTAAGTCCATGTATACTAATTTGCAGTTGCAGAGATTGTATATAAAATCATTCCAGGAGTTGTCGTTGTGCTAAATTTTATTTTGCCGCATGCGCGGGCCGTATCTGTTGTCGGGTCAGTATCTCCATCCAACAGCGTGTTAAGCTGTTTGTAGTGTTCAATGTCAGTGGATTCAATAAACGCATTTACCCCCGATGTACCGAATGAAGCGCAGGGGGTAGGAGCGGTATCGCCGTCATTATCGTATTTCCAAACATTCGAATCAAACGGCCAGCTGGGAGGGGCAGATACATACTGCTTTAAACCAAAGCTTCCGTCCGCGATGAGCGTTGTAATCGTTGGGTTATTTTCAACATATCCCCCACATGTCGTTGCTCCTTCGCGAGGCCAACAGCCGCCTCGATCATCTGAAAGTAAGTTTAAAGCTGTCTCGAACTGTTTTAATTCCGCGGCAACCGCTGTATACCGCGCTTTTTTTCTTGTGCTATTTAAAGACGCGACTCCAATGGCAGAGAGCAACGATATGATAGATATAACGACAAGTAGTTCTATAAGTGTAAATCCGTGAAAGAGTTTTCGTGCCATAGGACTATTTTTTAAGGAAGGTATGCGAGAGGATCAACAGGAATGCCATTTTTTCGAACTTCAAGATGCAGATGAGATCCTGTTGTAAGGTTGCCTGATCCGCAACTTCCAGGCGCGGCGCCTGATAAACCGATAATATCACCCTGGCGAACAAATTGATCTTCATTCACGCTTATTTGACTTAAATGGCCATAGACCGTTGAAAGGCCGTCAGTATGGACAATCAAGACATACGCATAGGTTCCTTTGCAACCGATATCTCGTTTTGCTCTGCCAATATATCCCGAAGCGGCGGCGCGTACCGCTGTCCCCTGCGCTGATCGAATATCAACGGCTGGGTGCTCAAAAATATTTCTAAAAGGATAATCAGGATCATGAAAATAAGCAGTAATTGTGTTTTTGGGAACCGGCCACATAAGTTTTTCGCCTATTAAGTATTCAAGGCCTTCGTTTTTTTCTTTTTTGTTTAATTCTTCGCGGAGTTTTCTTTCAATAAACACAATGTCAGAGTTAATTTCTGCTTGCTCTTTTTTCAGATGTCCAAGTAGGGTTTGGAATGTTCTTTCAGAGTTTTTCGTTTCTTCAAGGAGATTTGCTCTAACAAACTGTTTTCCCCTGATACCTTCACGCTGTTCCTCGGTCTCTTGTTTTAATGTTTCGAGTGTTGCTTTATAGGTTTCTTGTTCAGTTTTAAAGGCAAGAAGCTGTGTTTTGTGTTCTTTCACGCTATCAAGCGTCAGTTGAAGATTCTGCTGGAGTTGGTTGGTTTTTTCAGCAAGTTGGAAATAATCAGAAAGAGTTGCGTTTTCAAGAATAATTTGAAGTGGTCCTGTTTGATCTAAGGCATAAATCGAGCGCAAGACATATGCAATATTTTCTTTTTGATCACTGATACGTTCTTCAGCTTTTGTTATTTGCGCCTGTGTTGTTAACAGGGCAAGGTTTTGTTCTTCTATTTCCCTGTTTTTGATTTGAAGGTCAATACTTGCCTTTTCAACTTCTGATTCTAAAATTGATATTTGGTTTTTCAGCGTAATTGATTCTCTCCTTTTTTGTTCAATGGTTTTTTGATAGAGCTTGCTTTTTTCTTCCAACTCGTCAATTTTCTTTTTATTTGATTCAAGCTGTTTGTTGAGATCAGTGATGTCGTTTGTTTGGGCTCTGCTTACCATTGGTGTGATTGACACCAAAAACATGAGCATAGCAAAAACATATGCATAAGGATTGTAGTGTGTATTGCTCTGATAACGGTTATATCCCCTCATGATTGTAGTATACCATACGACAAAAGTGTGTTCAAAGACCAGTTATGCTTGTTTTTGCGAAGAGAGGAGGTCTCGCGCTTGATTCAGCCGTACTATTGTCTCCTTTGAACCGATAATTTGAATGGTTTCATACACTCCGGGCGAATGTTTCAATCGAGTGACGCTGACGCGTAATGGCCAGAGAATCTCTCCCCTTGCGTGTCCTTGTTGTTCGCGCCATTGTTCAACAATGTTTGTGATTTCTTCACATGGTGTGTTCTCGGAAATATCATTATTTTGGAATAGTTCAATCAAACCGGCAAGGATGGCGACTGTGTGTTCGATAGAGCTTTTTTTTTCAATAAGTATCAAGGGATCTTGTATTGGTTGTGTATCCCAGAGATAGGCGGTTTCTTCCCCAATAGCGCTTAAAAAGGATATTCTTTGCTGAGCGATTTTTGTTATCAGTAGAAGCTGTTTTTGAGAGTACTGGTCTGTTGGACATCCTGCTTTTTTCAGCCATGGCAGAGCACTGTCAAGGAGCGCGGTGTCTGATAGTGTTGAAATATAGTGGTGAGAAAGCCAATTCAGTTTTTCCATATTAAAAATGGCAGGGCTTTTTTGTACTCGTTCGAGAGAAAAAAGCTCAATGAGTTCAGATGAGGAAAATATTTCTTGGTTCGTTCCGGGATTCCATCCAAGGAGGACTAAAAAATTACGCAAAGCATCAGGCAGATACCCGAGTTTTTGATAGTCAAGAACGCTTTGGGCGCCATGTCTTTTGGATAGTTTTGATTTACCAGCGCCTAAAATCATAGGAAGGTGAGCAAAAGCAGGAGGTTCCCAACTGAAAGCATTATAGAGCGAAATATGTTTAGGCGTAGAGGATATCCACTCTTCTCCGCGAATAACGTGTGATATGAGCATGGCATGGTCATCAATAACAGAGGCAAGGTGATATGTTGGAAATCCGTCTGATTTGAGAATAATGGGATCGTCTTGCAATGAAAGATCAAATGACACATTTCCCCGTATCATATCCTCAAAGGTTAGTGTCCCCTCTTTTGGCATTGCAAGTCGTATCGGAAGAGAGCCGATAGCGTCTTTTTTTTGTTCATCGCTCCATGAGCGTGTTCTGCATTTTCCATCATATCCCGAGGGAAGGCCTTGAGTTACTTGAGTTTTTTTAAGTTGTTCCAGCCGGGCGTTATCGCACATACAGGGGTACGCGGCTCCTGTTTCAAGGAGTTTCATGACATGGCCCTGATAGAGAGACAGGCGCTGTGATTGAATATACGGGCCGTAGCGCCCTGTTTCTCCCCCTTCAGCGCTCATAACACCCTCATCTATTGTAATACCCAACCAAAGGAGCGATTCAAGAATTGCTTTTACGCTCCCGGCTTTAAGACGGGCTTGGTCAGTGTCTTCTATCCGTAACACAAATTTCCCGTTATGGTGTTTGGCAAAAAGCCATGCAAACAGGGCTGTTCTGATATTGCCGATATGAGGGGCGCCTGTTGGCGATGGCGCGAATCGCGTGCGAACGAGGTTCATAGTGAAGAAAGATAATCAATAAGTTGTGATGCCATCTCTTTTCGTACTGGGTGAAGAGATGCGATTAATTCTGTTTGTTTAACCCAAGCGCTTCGTATCACTTCTGATGGATCAAGTATAATGCTTTGTTGAGGAGTAAGCGTGGCGATGACAAGTGATTGTTTTTGCCCATGGTATCCTCTGTTTAGTTGATGCCATTTGGGCCATGGATAGGTAAAAAAATTTCTCACGATAACTTGAACACTAAAGTTGTTCAATCCGAGCTCTTCATGCATTTCTCTTAAAAATGCTTGATAGATACGCTCTCCTCTTTCAATGCCACCTTGTGGTAGTTGCCAGTGGCCATGGGTATCTGATCGTTCAATAATGAGAATATTTTTGTTTGTATCCATAATACACCCCAGTACGTTTTTTCGGTAACAAAAATGCATGCGAAAGAGATAATATGCAAAGATGGCAGGAAAAAGGATAAGAGCGCGTATGATACGTTTGATTCTCCATGGCTCAAGGAAAAGCCGCCACAGCCATTCTATGCCAAGAGCTTGGAGGGCGCGAGGAGCACGGGGTTTTTTTCCAGCAATCATATCAAGCGCTCCTCCAATGCCGATTGCCAAACGGACAGAAGAAACATGAGAAAGATATTCTGCGATGAATTCTTCTTGATACGGAGCGCCCAGCGCTACGCATACAATAGAAGGTGGGTTGTTGTGTATTCTTTCAATTGCTTTGGTATATGAGATGGTGTTTTTTTTGAGAATATCAGAGTCGCACGAAAAAGTAAGTTTTGGATACTGTGCATGAAGGTATGAGCTCAATGAGTTAAGCGTGCTTTCAGTTGAGCCGAGAAAGAGGATAGATTGATCTGTTTTTTCCGCGATTGAGCAGATATCATAGAGTATATCTGATCCACATATTCTTTTGGGGATTGGTTCGTGAATGATTTTTGCGGCAAGAAAAGTGCCAATGCCGTCGCAGAGGGAAAGAGAAGCGCTGTTGATGAGTTCTTGAAGACGGTGATTTCTTAAAGCATTCAGGCAGAGTTCGGGATTGATGGTTGCGATCCATGAAAATACATTTGAACACATTTTTTGTTCAATAAAAGATATAACCTCTTTTTTGCTGTATTTATGGATATTCAGGCCAAGTATGTTTGTAACCCTATTGAGGTCTGTTTCATTGGTGTACATAGGCAGTATATAAGGTTAAGTATGTCATAAGCGATCATTTTCAGCAATATGAAGATCATCTATCCCCTTATTTACAATGATGACTCTTATGGAGTATGCTATATATATCTATGATTGTTTTTTCCGCAATTGTTCCTCCATCTCCCCTCCTTATTCCTGTTATTGGCAAGGATCATACGCAACAGCTTACAGCAACGCTGAAGGCGTATGCTGAACTCCAAGAACACCTTATTGCATCTCGGCCTGATGTTATTGTCGTTATTACCACGCAGACGGCAGTAGAGTATGAACGGTTTGAGATCAATCAATCACCCACGCTTGTAGGGACATTATCAGAGTTTGGAGATCTTGATTTTTCACTTGAACGGACAGGCGCTTTGGGTTTTTGCCACCATTGGAAAGAGCAATTGGAACATTCTGTTGATGTGCATTTATGTACGTTTAACGAGTTACCCTATGATGCGACAGTTCCGCTTTTTTTGTTAACCAATTCATTAGCGTCGGTGCCTATCGCTGTTACATCATCATCACGTGCTTCGTGGGGTGAGCATTTTCGTTTTGGAAAAGAGAGTCAGCATATTTTTTTAACTCGAAAAGAGCGTATCGCAGTGATTGTTTCGGGTACTCTTTCTCCCCGTCTTTCTCCTGATTCTCCTGCCGGATTTTCCTTAGCCGGGAAATCATATGACAGTATGCTTATAAAGCATTTTCGAAAATGGGATACCGAAGCAATTCGAGCAATGGATCCGCAGTTGGTTGAAGAGGCTGGTGCTCCTGCTCATCAAGGGATTCTTTTAATGATTGGGATGCTCAATGGGATAGGCATTGCTTCTGATATTTTATGTTATGAATCCCCGTTTGGCATAGGGTATATGACAGCGGAATTTAAAATACTATAATATCGGCTACAGTCCTTTATGGAGCATATCAGCTCAGGAATTTCACACGCCCTCGCGGGAAAAAAGAAATCATCTTCAAAGCTTCATTCCGAAGCCCATCTTTTGGCTGATGAAATAACTCGCGCGTGGAATGAACCAAAGCAGTTTGCATTGTATTTGGGAATCATAAAAAGAATCGGGATAGCCCGCGCACGGAGTATTTTTTCTGATATAAACCAGCAAGCCGGGCTTGCGACCACTTCGCGGGTGAAATTGTTTATGTGGAATGCTCGTAAAGATAATTCGTCTTTGTAATGCTGTTTCTTGTATGATATTTGGCACAAAAATACTTCAGCTGATATATGAACCGGATGAACAATTGCATGTTTCTTGCGCGCCTGTTGAAAAATCGCAACTTGAAGATAAACAGTTGCGACAGTTTTTTATTCATTTACGCGCAACAATGAAACAAGCGAAAGGGGTTGGTATTGCGGCTCCTCAAGTTGGCAATCTTATTCGCGCATGCTGGGTTTCCACTCATGGTAAAGATGCGATTCTTTTAATAAATCCTGTCATTGTCGTCCGCTCTCATGACTCGGTATGGGGCGAAGAGGGGTGTCTTTCTATTCCAGGCGTGTTTGGAGAGGTGTTGAGGGCAAAGACCGTTGATATCGAGTACTGGGATTCTCATGGCGATAATCACCGTATGTATGCTGAAGATTTTTTAGCTCGAGTTATTCAGCATGAGATAGATCATCTTGACGGCGTACTCTTCACTTCAAAGGCACGAAATGTGTATCATGTATGACGCACTCATTAGAAATAGTATTTTGCGGAACATCATCTTTTGCAGTGCCGATTTTGGAGGCGCTGTTTTCGACATCAGAGATTACAGTACGCGCTATTGTTACTCAACCGGATCGTCCCGCAGGCCGCCATCGTCAATTATGCGCGTCTCCTGTGAAACAGAGCGCGCAACGCTACTCTTCTATTCCTTTGTTCCAGCCGAAAGAGAAGGATGCATTGGAACAGTGTATTCGCACAATACAGCCGGAGATTGTTTGTGTTGTATCCTATGGCATGATACTGCCGCATGCGGTTCTTGAGATCCCTCGCTCTGGATGCGTCAACATCCACGGGTCATTGCTTCCGCGCTACAGAGGAGCGTCGCCGATTCAAGAGGCGATTCTATGTGGTGATAATGAAACAGGGATTTCGTGGATTCTTATGGATGATGCCATGGATCATGGCCCTGTTCTCATGCGAAAAAAGGTCAGCATCACTCTTGTTGATACAACGCCGACTCTTTCTGATCGGTTATCTCGCACTGCGGCGCTTTTTACTCCAACGGTTCTTCTTCAATGTGTTTCCGGAGAACTTTCTCCTCAAGCTCAAGAACATGATAATGCCACATATACGAAAAAAATAACCAAGGATTCCGGTCGCGTAGATTGGAATAACCCCGCAGACAGGATTGAGCGCATGATACGCGCATACTCTTCTTGGCCGGGAGTATTTTGTTTTTATGGGGCAAAACGATTGCTGATTCACACGGCAATAAGTAGTGGCATACCGGGGGAAAAACATATGCCGTGCGGCACAGTATTTCTTTCACCGAATGGGTTCCCTGCTGTGGTATGTGGCAATCATTCTGCTTTGGAATTGGAACAGATTCAATGCGAGGGGAAATCACGAATTTCTGGCTCTGTTTTTTTGCGAGGATATTCTGATATTATCGGGCATCGTCTTGTATAAAGGATGTTCTTATTTTTTTTGTTACTTTAAAACCGAGGTATTTTCCCAGCATGAGCCGTGTTTGCGCGTCTATGGCAGGAATTGAGCCAAAAATAATCATTGTGATGGGGATGAGTATCCATTGAAGACCGATAAGGCAGTATTTCCACCACGGTTGAGGTTGAGTTGGTTTTGGTAAGAAGAGTAAGCTAAAGATTCCAACCACAAACATTCCGATCATGGCGCCTGTAAGAAGATAGTGGAGGATGAGCGGTGCGCTTTGTCGTAAAGCGCTTAATTGAAATTCTCCTTGTCCAAACCAAAACGGCAAACGGCCTAAAATGAAAATAAGGATTGGAACAGTCGCCCATGTGTACATACCTTCAGCGAGCGTAGAGAGATAATACCATTGTACAGAACCGGGTATTTTTTTGTTTTTTCTAAAATGATAGATCATGTATGGGAGATGCTCTATCCCCCACGCCCATCTCCTTTGTTGTTTGTACAGTTCTTTAACAGTGTTCCAGTAATCCCCGACATTGACATTATCCATTGATACAGGGATAAACAGAGGAACAACGCGGTAATCTCCATTATAGGTAATAAGACATTGTAAAAAAATGCGCGAATCCTCTGTAACAATATCTTTTTGCCAAAACCCGACATCAACAAGCGCCTGAAAGCTCATGCTGTGCGAAGAAAATGTAAATAAGCGTTGAGGTCGTGAAAGTTCTGCAAGGAGCCAGAACGTGGTACTATTCGCTGTGACGCGCGCAAATGTTGTTGCATCCCACAGGTTATTGTTAAACATTGCAACCGGTTGATATGATGCGTGCGTCGGACGAGGGGTGGTGCAGTAGGTATAGGTAAGATGTGCGAAATAGTGAGGAGATACGACAGTATCAATATCAAAAGAAGATACGATAATACGGTCATAGGGCTGGTTTTTGAGATGGGTATCTACCCATTCTTTCGCTTTCATGCCTGCCCAATGGGTATTTGATCCTTTGCCCGGGATTTCATTCGGCAGACCCGAGGGATGGATGGTGATGAGAAAATCTTTAAAAAAGGCGCTGTATTTTTTTTTCAATTCATCAGCAATTGGCACAGCGTTCGCCGAATCCCCCTCTTCAAGCGCAAGAATTGGAATGATTTGTTGGGTTGGGAATGTTGATTGCGCAAGTGCCTGAATAGTCGGTTCGATGATTTCTTTCCCTTCTTTATAGGTCGGAAGAAAGACAAGGTGGATGATATCATCTGTTTGTATATGTTCCTCGTCTTTTTTTTGCATCCAATTTATTTTTTGGGATTGATGATATTTTTTAAACGATGCGAATAAGTAGACCAACCAGTAACATACTTTAATCAACCAGTAAAGATCAAAAAGAATAATCATCACCACTGCCCAGAGCGGAGCAACAATAGAGAGAATAAGAGAGATGACAAAAGTCAGCCACACGAGTATGCCTGGGATACATTCTAAAAATCGGTACGATGCGGTTTTAGGCGGATTGGTATTGAGCATACTATTCCCCATTTACTCCAATTTTGTTAATAACCCTTGATCAAGAACTTTTTTAAAGACATGCTGGAATACGATAACAGCAAGCCCTACATAGAGGATATTTGCTCCAAATGCTTGTATCATGAGTCCTTGTGAGAATTCACCGGTTGCTATGACGCTTCGCATTCCTTCGAATACATACGTGGACGGAAAGGCGTAAGAAATAAGTTGAAGTGTTTTAGGTAATACAGCAACCGGGTAAAATACCGCTGAAAACGGTTGAAGCAAGAACGCAAAGGAAAATGCCAGAATTTGGGCATCAGTCCCCCACCGCATAATCAAGGTCATGATAAGCAACCCGATAGTCCATCCGAAAAAAAGCAAATTTAAAATAAACGGCACAAGGGCGATCCCAATACTAAAAATATTGAAGTGATACAGCAGTAATGATAATCCTGTCATAACACCTCCAACAATGACCACTTTAAAAACGCTTAAAATGATGAATGAAAAAATATATTCCGTTGCCGTTAATGGCGAAACGAATAAATTAAGCAGATTGCGGTTCCACACATCTTCTAAAAAATGGATTGAAATATCTTGTTGCGCGCGATTAAAGAGCATCCATAACATGAGCGCTCCCAATATGATTGCGATAATAGAGGATGTTGACCCTTGTTGAGTCTTTTGCAAGAACATGCTTAAAAATCCCCATAATAAAATATTGAGAGTAGGCCAGTAAAAAATGTCCATGGTTCGGGGGATGCTCCGTTTTTGCGTATACAAGTAATGGAGGATTACAGCCCAAATGCGGTGTAATTTCATAGCAATCCTAATCTACGAATGACATCCTAATCTACGAATACGGAGCTTAGCCCTGTCTCTACAGCGACGCCACAATTCGCATGCCGGTCAACTGTCTATTCGCATCGCTATTCGTAGATTTGGATAATTAGTAGATTAGGATTGCTTTTCTTCTCTGCTAAACTTAATAAACACATCTTCTAAATCAGGTTTATGGATATCAATATCTTTTATAGTTAAACCGCTGGCCATAATGACGTGCAGAGCAGAAGTCAGCTGGGTATGCTCTGTTGTAATGACAAAATGGCCGGGTGACAATTCTTTGATATTTTTTTCGTTAAAGGATTTTTTAAATGTTTCCATTGCATTTGAATGGTTTTCTAACACTATTTCAATGGCATAATGAGGAATGATTTTCATAAGTTCTTGAGGCGTCCCTTGGTGAATAATGGTTCCTTTATGCAAAAAGATAACCCGTTCGCACAATTCTTCTATCTCCGCCATATTATGCGATGTGTACAAAATTGTCATGCCTCGCTCTTTGTGAATGTGCCTGAGTATGGTTCTGACTTTATCTGCAATATCAGGGTCTAAACTCGCGGTTGGTTCGTCTAAAAGCAAAATGCGCGGGTCATTGAGTAGTGTTTTTGCCAGTACGACTCGTGTTTTTTGGCCGGATGAAAGTTTACTGAACAGCTTGTTTTTCATATCGCTTATTTCCATCATATCCAAGAGTTCGGCTATCTTTTTCTTGGGATTTTGCACATGATATAATTTTGCAAACACAAACAGGTTTTCCCAAATCGTCAGTTGGCTCATGAATTGGATATACGCGGATGAAAAGTTCATCTGCGAGAGTATTTCGCCACGATGCTTGGCAAAGTCCTTTCCTAAAATATGGATATCGCCGGATGTAGGGGTGATGATACCAAGGAGCATATGCATGGTTGTTGTTTTTCCCGCTCCGTTCGGTCCCAAAAAACCAACGATTTCGCCTTGTTTTATCTGAAAAGAAATGTCGTTGACAGCAACGACATTTTTGAATTGTTTTGTAAGGTGGGTTACTTCTATACTATTCATACTTACGATGCTTGGGATATTTTACAGTGAATGAGAAAAATACGCTCAGCAAGTTCTTCTTTAAGAGATTGTGCTTGTTCATTGAGATGTGCAAGGATGTGATATTCTTGTTTTTTTAAAAGATGAGCGCGGGCAAGCACTGCAGTAAGTGATTCCATACTGCGGGTAAGGAAGATAATGCTTAACAAAAGATACCCGAGCATTGTATGGAGATCAAAGCTGTCGTCAGTGTCATAGGGCCCTCCTTGCGCTATTTTTGAAGGAACAAGCGTGCAGTTGATGAGCGCTCGAAAAACGTCAGTAGTATGAAACGGTTTACTTGAGTAGAGATTCACGAGTATGAGGTGCAATCGTTGCGCCCAAGAGAAACTTGCGGTGTAAAGATTATCGTTTTTGAGATCCATGTTTTCCATGTACTCATCAGTGGTATATTGAGTAAAAGAAATCAACGATCCCTGCATGATGTCAGGAAGAAGAGTGTCTTCGGAATCATCTTCTTCGTAATATTCCAAAAGCTCTTGCTCAAGTTCAAGAGTGGTATCCCGTTCTTTGAGAATTTTTACTTCATACGGAGATGGAGTGGATGGAGATAGTTGCTGTGTTTTTATGGTTTGCGTGTGTATGACCTTAAAATACGGGGAATTAAGGTCAGAATGGTCTTTGGAAAAGGTTGAGATATCCATAGAAAACAAAAAAAGCCCTGTATTACACAGGTTAGTATATATGATTTTTTGTTGTTTGTGAAGTGAGCGATTTATAGAGCATAAGAGTCCAAAATAATAGTAACAGGCCCGTTGTTGATAAGCTCAATGTCCATCATTGCTCCGAATTCTCCTGTGCGTACAGGGATGTTTTTTTGCTGTAACATTTGTATAAAATAGTCATAGAGGCGTCTTCCCTCTTCTGGCGTGGCGGCAGTGATAAACGACGGCCGTCTGCCACGCCTACAGTCCGCAGAGAGCGTGAATTGGGATATCACAAGAATTTCACCGCCTGTTTCTTGTATGGAAAAGTTCATTTTATCGTTTTCATCTGGCATGATTCTTAAAGTGATGAGTTTTTCAATCAGTATGTCTGCATCGTGTTCTGTGTCATCTTTTCCCACGCCAAGTAATACGCAATAACCATCTTCTATTGATGCTGTTTTTTTGCCATCAATAGTTACAGCCGCATTTCTTACTCGTTGAATGATCAGTTTCATAATGAGGATTTTTATTGTTTAAGTTGTAATACAAAACTTGGCATAAAACTCCCTTGCCCATACCCATCTGATGTAACGATATAGGTATGCGTTCCATCAGAGGCGACTCCTTGAACATCGCGATACGATCTGCTTAGTTGGATTATTTTTTCTTGCGTGCCATCGCTTGATATGCGATATATTGATCCGGTGCCGTTATCTGAAATGATATACGATCCATCAGTGGTAATATACACATCTTCTGCATGTGAAAATCGGGCTATTTTTTTAATTGATACTTTAAATACGAGGGAGAAAACAGCGCCAGTGGTATCATCGGTAACAATGAGTTTTTTTTGAGCTGAATCATAGGCAATTCCTTCAGGGGTACGCCAATCAGGGTGTTCAGGTTTCCATTCAATAGGTTGCTTGCCTGTTTGTAATTGTATGATTGCCATCTTGCTTTCGTCAACCACGTAGATGGTGTTGTCAACAATCACAAGCGCTTCAGGGAAAGACAGTCCATCATTGCGAGTCCAGAGTTCTGTCCATCCTTCGGGTTCTGTATACTGAAGAATGGCTCCGCGAGCGCCTGATGACGCATATACTGCAAAATCATCAGCAGTAACGCTGTCAGTATCACTGACAATATGCCTCGGGTCTGGTAGTTTTTTTAAGATGCCATTTTTGTACTGGAGAACGGAATGTGCTCCCTCATTGCCAATAATAAGCCCCCAATAAGGGTTGTAAAAAAGATCATCCGCATGCATAAGCCCGTCTTGGGGGCGTGCTATGATGAGATTTGTTTTTGCAGTACTGATAGTTGATTGTTGTCCCAAAACAATTCCTGCTATCATTATAATAATTCCTATTGTGTATGAAATGAGAGCGCATCTTTGCGTGAGAGCGCGGGATAGCGTGTCCCTTTTCTCCCTCTTTTTTTGTGTATCATGTTTGAGCTCAAACAGTAGAATGGCAATTGCGGAAAAAAATAACACAGCACTTGTGTGTTCAAGCACTTCTTCAAGTCCATTGAAAAAATTATGAGGGGACCAAAGAAGCGCAAACCAATCGCGGAATATGAAATCAGGATTTTGAGATAACGATAGAGCTATTTTTTTGAGAAAATGTGTTGCTAATCCATCAAGAGTATCCAGTAGTGTTGAAAGGAAATATATTCCTCCTGCAACCAAAAAAATTCCAAGCGAAAAAAGATGCTCCCGATAATGCCGGCGAAATAATATGAAAAAGAAAATAAGGGCGATTAATGATACAAACGCATATCCTACTGTAATCAAATCAGTAGCGACATGTGGCAGGCGCGCGGCGTTTTCAATAACTCCTCCAATCCATTCATGAAATTGAAAGAGTTCATCAAAAGCGCCAAAAAGAAATCCTCCTGCAAGAAAGACCCATGTTCCGGCAAGTGTTTTCAGGCGCAGACGCCACGCATGAACCGCATGTATAAGCGAACTTGCGCATGCCGCAATTAAAAATCCACTGGTTGTATAACGAATCCATGAGAATTCTTCCATTAACCGATGGCGCCAATCTCCGGCAAAAATCACGATAAGTAGGATGCAAGAGAAACAGAGTATGTTCCAGAGCGCGCGGTGATGCCGTTTGTCGCGTTGAGCGATCCATAGTCGGTATCCTATCAACAGAACTATATGTACCCAGATAACGGAAAAACGAATAACTGCTTCATAGGGGAAAATAACATGGAATAGCGTCTCGATATGAGCAAGGAGTGGCATGGCCGCGGTAAATCCGGCAAATAAGATGGCGATAATCAGTATAAAAAATACCGCCCATATACTCCAATGGATAAAAAACGATAGAACTGTATTGGAAGGGATTTTAGTGAGAGATTTAATCGTTGAAATCTCCTCGATAGTATCGCCACGCGCTGTGTAGGATTTTAAAAATAACGCAGTTGCTCCGCCTACAAGTGCGGCTAAAAAAAAGGTTTCCCCAAAAAGGAGGAGTGATTCTTCAACAATAATTGATTTTAAATAGAGCGGGACGAGCCCAATGTTTAATAGCTGGCCTCCAATCACCTCAATAAGGAGTGTAAGTACAAATCCAGATAACCCGAGGATGGCGTATGTCCGTGTTTTGACGCTGATGAAAGCCAAGGAACGGACTGCAAGAATGAACGCAATGCCTCCAATGGCTATGAATGGCAAAAAATACCACAGCCAATTAAATGACTCGTATGTGCCGTGGAATCCAGAAAGACGATTCAGTACAAAGCCGACACGTTCGTGAATCATCATCATGTCATCGAGTCCGAGATAAATAAAGAGCGCGCTAATCATTGCCCATAACGCAATAAAAGGTCGTGATGCGCGAAGGCGCGACGACAGATACGCAATAAAACTGGCAAGAAAGCCGTTGGTCAGCAACTGCAAACCGGAAAAAACCGATTTTATACTCCCCTCTTTGTCAAGGTCAAAAAATCCCAGCCATTCTTTTAGGTATATATGCGCCATAACAATAGCGCTATCGCACAATAATAAAAGAATACATGCAATCGTAAAAATGCGTGGTTTTCGCATATCAAATTACGATACCACCATTAGTAGCGCATAACAAGTTTAGTCATTATGCGAGTTTACTGCCAATATCTACTGAATTCTTTTTTGGTTCAATCAGCACCCACCCGATACCAGCGTTATGCTTAAAACCAAGGGTAAGCACCTCGGATACAAATGGCCCGATTTGCTTTGGTTCAAAATTGACTACGCAATAAACTAATGAATTTACAAATTATTCTATATAGAAAATGATTAATTTGGGGATAACTTTGGTTTGCAAAGTTTCTATATATTTTCTATAATATCATTATGATTACAAAAAAACAACAACAGATTCTTGATTTCATAAAAAAATCTCAAGAAAAATACAAGTACGCTCCATCTTTAGAAGAAATCCGGAGAAATTTTAGACTTGCTTCAGTTTCTACGGCATACTATTATATTCAACAATTAAAAAACAAAGGGTATCTTTCAAAACAAAAAAATCAGCATAGATCAATAAGTGTTTTTCCAACTGGCCCAATGGTAAAAGTATCTCTTTTGGGAACAATTGCCGCAGGTCAACCCATAGAAGCAATGCAAGAAAAAGAATTAATTGCTGTTCCTAAAAATAAACTCCCTAATTCTGGGAATGTTTACGCGCTTAGAGTTTCTGGTACTAGTATGATTGACGAAAACATAAATGACGGCGACATTGTTTTAGTAAAACAACAAGAAACAGCAGAGAATGGAGAGAAGGTTGTTGCACTGATAGATAATCAAAAGGTAACCTTAAAAAAATACTACCGTGAAAAAGGGCATACTCGCTTACAGCCAGCTAATAAAAATATGGAGCCGCTTATCTTTAGAAACGGGTGGGGTGTTTCAATTCAAGGAGTTGTGCTCGATGTTATTCGTGAAGAAGGAACCACCACAATTCAACTACCAGTATTTAAGAAGCAAGAAAATTATGGGGAGTTACCCGTTAATAAAATTATTTGCGGAGATGCGATAGAAATAATGAAAAGATTTCCGCCCAATTCGGTAGATATTGTGGTCACTTCTCCTCCATATGACGCTGTCCGTGACTATAAAGGATTTTCTCTTGATTTACATGCGACGGGGAAAGAAATACATCGTGTTCTTAAGGATGGCGGCGTAGCTGTTATGGTAATTCAAGATCAAACAAAAAACTTTGGGAAATCATTAACATCTTTCAGAACAATTATTGATTGGTGTGATAGTTTCGGATTTAAACTTTTTGAAACGGTTATTTACCGTAAATACGGGGCAGAGGGAGCATGGTGGAATAAACGATTTCGAGTGGATCATGAGTATATTCCAATATTTTTAAAAGGCGACCGCCCGCAACACTTCAACAAAGAACATCTGAAAATACCATCAAAACATGGCGGTAAAACAATGACAGGAGGTGGCACGCGTCTCACAAATGGTATTCGTATAGCAACTCGTTCAATTAAAATTAATCCAATAAAATGTCGAGGAACAATCTGGGAATATCTTACCGCAGGAGACGGAAGTCGTCTTAAGCATCAACATCCGGCGACATTCCCAAATCAACTTCCTTACGATTTTATCAGGTGCTTTGCACCAAAAAACGGAATAGTTCTTGATCCGTTTGTAGGAAGCGGCACAACGACCGTTGCGGCAAAGAACCTCGGATACAATTATATTGGCATTGATATTGCACAAGAATATTGCTTAATCGCAGAGAAACGCATGAAAGAAGAATGCGTCTCATGTTCGCAAAATAGTTTACTCTAAAGCACATCATTCTCGTCTATCGTATATTCGATACTATTCCGACTGATAATCGCAAGGGATATAGGATTTTGAGCAAGGAGGGCGTTGTAGCGCGCTTTTCCTGGTTTTATGCTACCTTTTTTGAATCGAGTAGTTTGGTATGGCCCCCACGACCAATTATTGGGTGTAAATGTCCATCCCGTTTTGTCTGCAAGCATTCTCAAAAATGTCTCGGCTTGCGACTTGGCCGTTGGTTTTAATTGGTAAGTCAAAGAATCAATATTGGTAATATTTCCTCGGGAATCAGAAAGTTTTATTTTATCACCGCCGCGTTTTTCACCACCAATAACGTTGATTTTTGAAAATAAATCTTTCAATTCGACCATCAATTCATATGTTGAATATTGCCGATCCAAAAATACTGCATGGAGGGGGTTATTTGCATTATTTGCACCCAAGAAATCTAACCAATTTAAGCAATTTTCAGGATAGTTAAACTGATTTTTGAAAGTCCCATCAGTATATAGTAATGGACTTATTGCATTTTTGGGGATAGGAATGGCGTGATTTTGTCCCAAAATCGAAAGTAAAATATGAATTGTCCCGAGTGGATATTTTAGCTTAAAATTATTTTTGAAGTCATAACTTCTTAAATTATTTGCCGCGATACAGTTATCGAAATTATTCCAGTTGGCAGGTAAGTCCGTTTTGTCATACATGATCATGTGTTGTCCTACGCTCCGAATATTTTGACGAAATATTTCCATATCCAAGAAAATGCAGTCCTGCGGGAGAAAAGCATCTTTAATGGCGAGAATTTTGCCATCATAAAACCCGCGAATTTTCCACCCCAAATAATGAGACATCAATAGTCCACAAAGAAGACCATCGCTATCTGGGCTTAAGATGCAATTTTTTTCGCGTTCAAGTACCCACGGGTATTTTGTGAGTAATGCAGGGTAGTCAAGGTCTGTTGAAGAATGTTGAGCTATTATATTTCAGTAGCTATCTGGGGGACAGGGATTCGAACCCCGATCAAAGGCTTCAAAGGCCTCTGTCCTACCATTAGACGATCCCCCAATATGTATAAAATTTGAATCAGAAACACGCTGAATCACAATGGATAAAAACGCCTTGAGAGGCGTGGAAATTGTAATAGAAGCGGCTTATTTGGTCAAGTAATGTTAGTAGGCCTCTCCTCCTGATGAATAGATTGCCCATGCCGTAGGTGCTGTACCATCAACAATCGAATTATTTGTTCCTCCATCTCTTCCTGGGTCAACAAGTTGGCGCTGTGAAAGATAATCAGCTGAAGAGAATTCACTAATAATATAATCAATAATCTTATACGCTGTTCCTGTATCTGATCGGTAGAGGTAACAGCTTGTATTTGCGGTTATGATCATTTTGGGGTCTGATGGAAATGTTGCAATATATGTTGGGACTAGTCCTAGGGCAACATTAGCTGGAGTATAAGACCCCCAAGCTGCGCACTCGCTTCGAAATGTGTTTACTCCGGTTATTGGGTAAGCATTATTGGTATCATAATACAATTCTAAAGCCAGAGAAATTGTTTTAAGATCGCTCATGCGTTTTGCATTGCGCGCTTTTTTGCGCGCAGAATTAAATGATGCTGTCGCGAGAGAGGAGAGCAGGGCAATGATGGAAATAACCACCAAAAGCTCAACAAGCGTAAATCCGTGTCGTGGGGGATTTTTCATATTTTTAAATATTTTCCTATCGCAAAACTTGTTGCAATAAGATTTAAAAGCGTTATGCCTAAAAATTCATACAGCCCAATCCACAGCGCGTGTTGCCGGAAATAGGTTGCAAGGTCAAATGAGTTATTAAAAAATGCGCTGATATACGGTGATATCAATGAGAGTAATGGCATTAATATCGCTAATGTAATAAGCGTCGCGGCAAGCGAGTAAAAAATACTTTCAAAAATAAATGGGCCGCGCACAAACGCATTGGTTGCGCCTACTAATTTCATAATGCTGATTTCTTCGCTATGGGTGTAAATGGCAATACGGATGGTGTTGAATACAATCAAGGCCGCGATAACAATAAAAATGCCGGATATCACAAGCGCTATCTCTTGCACCCGTTTTGTGAGAAGGTTCATTTTTTCTAAAATCAGTTCATGCTTTTCAAAGTTTTTATTAAATTCTTGTATTTTATTCTGCATTTCATCTTGCTGAAAGTACGCAATAATAGAAGGATAATCCTCGATTCGATTTGCTGTGATAACAAGAGCGTTGCCAAGGGGGTTTTCTTCAAGCGCGTTGAGCGATTCCTGAATAGACGGGTCGTCTTTATGAAATTCTTTAAATTTAGCAAGGGCTTCTTCTTTTGATATGAACGTGGTTGATTCAATGGGTAATGATGATTTAATCGTTTGATCTATTGAATGGATTTCATCTGCTGTAATATCTGTTTTAAAAGTGATAGTGAGATCTATGAGTTGTTGAGCTGAAGCGATTGCTTCTTGAGTGAGCACTGAAATGAAAATCAGCCCGCTTACTGAAATAAGCGTTAAAATAATAATAGAAAGCGTTGCTATGGAAAGCCAAATATTTCGCCAAAAGTTTTGCAAAGCGAATGTGATGATTCTTACAAAAGATATAAGCATAGAGAGAATGTCAAAATCCAAAGCACACATGACACATTACCATAGGGTAGCGCCGGTACTTGAGCGCATCCATGCTCCCCCATCCGTTGAACAGGGGCGTGTTGGATCATTCAGTTGTTGTGCAATGTTTCTATCGCATTGTTCCGGGAATGCGATTATTTTGTAATTTTTGCCATCGGAACGATAAGCATACCATTGCGTTGAACAGTTTTGTTGCGGATCTTTCGGCAGGGTTGTGTTGAGGGTTTCTGCAAGCGTTGCCCATTCTTGAGAACAACTCGTTGCGCCTTGCGCGTTTAACGGCTTATCAGCTAATGGGAATTTTTGATGGCCGATAAAATAGCGCTCAAGGTCTGATTGCAGTGCCATAAGATCAAACGCCCTGGTAAGATCGCGGTTGACACGAGTGGTTCTGATATGTTCCATGGTGTATCCGACAATGCCGATAACAATAAGGGCGCTTATCAGCGCGAGTGTTATGGCTTTTTTTTTCATGGCTGAGTTCATAACATATATTTACCTTTTTTTTGATCAGAGACGATTTCTCCTGCTTCCAAGGTAATAACCCGTTTATGGAGATTATTCACAACTTCGCGGTTATGCGTTACCAGCACAACTGTTGTGCCGAATGAATTTATCTTGAGCAGTAAATCAACAATTTCATTGGTATTGATGGCATCGAGATTTCCTGTCGGCTCATCTGCTACCAATACTTTAGGCCGATGAGCAAGCGCGCGGGCAATCGCAACTCGTTGTTTTTCACCGCCTGAAAGTTGTTTGGGGAACCGATCTTCTTTTTTTTCAAGCCCTACTACTTTGATCAATTGGGGAACAATGGTTTTTATTTTAGTAAACGGCGATCCGGAAACCTGCAAAGCAAAGGCAATATTTTCATCCACTGTTTTGCTTGGCAAAAGTTTGAAGTCCTGAAAAATGACACCGATTTGGCGGCGTAAAATTGGTTTTGCGCGGTTTTTGATATGAGTAATATCCCATCCGCCAATAGTAATAGTGCCGTGCGTTGGCCGTTCTTCGGCAGTAATCAGTTTTACTATGGTTGTTTTTCCTACTCCGCTTTGGCCGACAATGGAAACAAATTCTCCAGGCTCAATATGAAGCGTCGCCTCTTTGAGCGCGGAAATATTTGGATGGTATATTTTACTGACATTTTTGAATATGATCACAAGAAAAAAGAAAAGATTAACATTCAAAGAGTAAAACGATAGACGCACTGTTTAAATTTTTATGTGTCATTTTACTTTTTACTTTAGTAAAGTATAGCACATTTATTCTTTTTTCGATACAGTAATGGAAATTATTCCCACACCTGGGTTTGCAAGTTTTGAAAATGCGCTTTTGGTGAGATCAATAATTCGTCCTTCCACAAAGGGACCGGTTGACACAACGGTAACATCAACGTTTTTGTTATTTTCAGTATTGGTAACAATAAGTTTTGTCCCCATAGGGTAATCATTGCTTGCGGCACCATAGCGCGCTTTTTTGGTTAATGCGTCAGAAAACCATGATGCTTGCCCTTCATGAAGAACAGTTGATTCAAAGAGTGCTATTTTTGCGTACGGCAGATTGATCGGAGCTGTCAGTGAGTTTGTTGATATGTCGCGGGTGGTGGGCAATGGTTCCCATGCAGGAGTTGTTTGATTTAAAAAGTTGATTCTTTTTTGAGTCGCTGTTTTTTTTATGCCGTAAAACGTAAGCATAAGGGGGCGCGACAGTATGATGTGCGATCCTGATTGCGTTTTTATATCAAATTCATAAATAGGAGATGAAAAAACGCGATACGCAGGAGGGCCGTAGATGTTTTCTTTGTTTGTTATTGTAAGCGTTGCTGGTTCCAAAAGCGCGTCAGGGGCAATGGTTACTGAAAAAAGCCGGTCATCTGAAAAAAATATTTCAGAGTCAAGCGATGTCGCAGAGACAGTATGCGATATTTCCGCACCTGTGGAAGACACGATTGTTTCTGTGTTTATTTTAGGGAGCGCAATGCGAGCCGGAAGCGATGTTGTTTTTGCGCTGAATACAGCGACGCGTAATACGGAAAAATCAATATGTGTTTTTAGCGCAGTACTGGATCGTTTAAATGTTGTAAGTTTTAACCATTCTTGCGTCGGTTCATTCCATAAAAAAATCCCTGATTGTTGCGATATTTTTGGGATAGATACTATTAATGGTATTGAAGATGCAAGTATGACTGGTTGAGTGTCTCGCATAAGCGAGATGTCATAGGCCTGGGTGAGAGGTGTAATTTCTTTCGGTACAATCGCATCTGGAGCCGGAGTGATAGAGATTGTTGTGGGTTTTTTGAGAGCATTTGGGGGTATTGCCATTGTTATGATACCATCGTCAGATGTGGCAGGATATCCGCGTTCAATCGTTTTTTGATCAAGATACACACCTTCATCAGCCCAAGAAATAGCGGGCATTGCTATTCCTGCTATCTCGGATAGTATCAATAAAAATATGGTAATGGGAGTTGATTTTCTCATAGCATTTTCATATACTACCATGGACTATACCACAGAAAATTATAGTCGTCTTGTGGATACGCGGGTGTCGTATAATGGCTATTATGCAAGCTTCCCAAGCTTGAGAAGGGGGTCCGATTCCCCTCACCCGCTTATGATACTATAAGGTATATATTTATAGCCGATGTAGCTCAGCTGGTAGCCCCGCACCTTTTAGCCGAGATAGCTCAGTTGGTAGAGCAGCGCTTTCGTAAAGCGAAGGTCGCGGGTTCGAGTCCCGCTCTCGGCTTAAAAGGTGCGGGGTTCGTAAAGACACTCCAATCAAAAAAACAAGGATATTCCTTGTTTTTTTGTTGTATTGTCTATTGGGGCTGTCGCCCCCCTATTTGAAAAAATAGTTCAACCATTTTTTGATATTTGAGTCCTGATTTTTTTGAGGATCATTGGGTAAAGGCGTTATGTCTTTTTGATCTGTGTTATCATAAAAGGTTACAGCTGTCTCCCCTGCTTTTTTAAGGTTGAGTTTTTGCTTTGCCTGTGTTTCAATAAACGCATCAGAAGACGCCGCGAATTGGCGTTCTTTCATAAT
>Ga0075949_112_pt1 | contig 42493 bp, 17 predicted proteins | sample RifGroA2_FD_68013 | JGI IMG/M metagenome (GOLD analysis project Ga0075949, IMG submission 68013) | Parcubacteria bacterium GW2011_GWA2_43_13
GCTGGCACGAATGACTCCGCAACGATTGTGTATACCCCTGAAACGGATTACGCAGGAGCTGATATCACGTTTAAATTCAAAGCAAATGATACTAATATTTTAGAAGATTAAAAGGGTATGAGAAAGGTATTTTTTTGCTTATATTAGATTAAAAAAATTGAGAAGGAGAAGGGAATACCTCACCCCAACCCTCTCCTTCTAAAGGAGAGGGGGCGAAAAACGAAATAAAAAAAAAGAGGGCGGGGGAAGGGAAAATGGGGGTGAAACCAAATTCCTTTCCTCTCCGCCTCTTGAGGGAGTCATTCGCGGTTTACGCGTTTGAGTTCCCCCCACGTCGTCGCCGTCCGCCCCGCCGGTGCGACGGGGAGCGCCGACAGCGGGAACGCGTCAGGGTCTGAGTAGACAGACCCATCTGTTGTGTTTGTGATTTGCCGCCAGCCGGATCCGTCCGGTTTAACGGCACACAGATCAACGAATTTGTGGTTGATCGTGTTGGTGTATGCAAACACGATTTCACTCCCATCCGTTGACCATGTGAGACCGAAGTAGCTCCCTTTTTGAAAGGTAACTTGCCGTTGGTTGTCACCATCGGCAGTCATGATGAAGATATCGCTACCTCCACCACGATCAGAGCTGAAGGCAATCTTGGTTCCATCGGGAGACCAGACGGGGCCACCATTACTTCCTTGGTTGGTTAATTGCCTGATTCTTTTTGTCGCAATAGTCAAGGTATAGACCTGGAATGTTCCATTGCGGTAGGATCCGAAGGCGATCCTCGTACCATCCGGCGACCAATCTGGGTACCAATTGAGATCGCCTTCTTTCGTGAGGAGGACTTCCTCTCCAGATGCGATATCAATTGCCCAGATTTCGTTGATGATGTCCTCCCCTGTTGCCTTGGTGGCAACGATTTTGGTTCCGTCCGGTGACCAATCGATGTGAGCCCATGCGTTGCTTTGCGTCACCTGGCGCTTGTTTTTGCCGTCCGGATCCATCTGCATGATTACTCCGAAGTCGCCGGAGTAACCGATGGCTTTTCCGTTCGGTGCCCATTTCGGAGATTGCCCCTCCTCTCCCTTTTTGGGGAGCAGGTTGACCTCATTCCCTGTGGTATCGATCATGACGATTTTCGCGACTTAGATGCGTATATTATGATGTGTTATTGAAAGTTTGTCAATAGCTTAGAGCGGGGGCATATCCACATGTTAATTTTGTAGTGTTAAGTCGCATATGTGTGGTATAATTTTGAATACAGAGAACATGGTTTAGATTTTGAGATCCTTCTCCACCGGAGGTGGAGAAGGATGACGTGATGGGTAGATTATATGATACAAAGACGAATACAAAGATATCAAAATAAATATTTTTTATCACGATTTTGGTTGTTAACGGTGCTTGTCGTTAGTGTTGTTGTTTTTGCTTTTTATTCAAGCAATAAAGTTTCTGCTGTTGATGGGTATGAGGCATGTAATCCTTCAGGAGCCCTTTGGGATCCTGCATTGGTTGCGTATTGTATAGGCGCTTCAGATGGGACATCTTCTGCGATTAAGGTGTATTACAAACAAACAGGGGATGGTGATGAAGGGTTGATTATAGAGAAAAAACGGCAGGGTGATCCTTTGGGGTTTAAATTTTTTGATAAAATTACAACTAAAACAGGAGTTAAGATTGATAGTGATGTAATCTCTGGCCAATGGTATGAATACAGAATGGCGCGCCCGCCAGATAGGGATACTCCTATAGATATAAAAGTTGGCCCTGTTACAGGATACGCGGACACCACCCCACCAGTGATTAGTATGAGCCCTGATAGTGGTGAGTGGAGTAATCAGGCGAGGGAAGTGACGGTGGTGGCAACGGATGATGTAAAGTTGAGTCAATTGAGATATGTTTGGGATGCTGGTAGTAACGTATATGTTAATTTGTCGAGTGGGTGTATTGGCGACACCAATGAAGGCAAGAGGTGTGAGTTCAAGACATATTCACCAACCATCAAGCCGCCGGATCACCATGCTTTAACAGTTACAGCATCTGACGCAGCTCCTAACACAACAACACGACTCGGCGGACCGTATAAATACAACACTTGTCCGATTGCGTATAACCATACATGGATAGTGGATCAAGATTCAGAGAATAATCGGCTGGATTTTATGAATCCAATGATTTCTCTGGATGGGGATAGTGACGCGCGCATATTTACGGTGGCGGCAGACAGCGTAACAAACGGGATATTTAAAAAGAATGAGTTACCGTATATCTACTTTACCCCGAATAGCACTTACTATGGAGCTGCGGGCACATTTGTGTTTCAAGTAAGCGATGGGATTTGTCCTGCATCGCAAACTCCGCCATCAAATCCTGATCAGGATGTGCAAGGGACAGTGACTATTCAGGTAAGAAAAGTGAACAGAGCGCCGACCTGCGGGACCAAATTAGTAAGCACACCGCAAAATATCGCGGTTTCCATTGCTCTTCCCGGAGCAGATAGTGACACCCCGGTGCTCACCTGGACAGCCACGCCAGACAGTGGATTTTATCACGGGACGTTAGGTACAGTAACAGGGAATACAGTTACCTATACTCCAGGCACTAATGACACAAGAACAGTAAGCTTTGCGTATACCGTAAGCGACGGCGATCTTTCATGTACTTCATCAGTGGTGGTGAGTATAACAGCGGATAATCCACCTGTGGCAATAGGGCAGACGATTAATATTAAAGAAGATGATCCTCCCAAAACCATTACACTGCAAGCCACTGACACTGACAGCGATGAACTGACATTCAGCACAATCGCTCCGCCAGCAAGGGGATCATTAAGCGCCTTGACCCAAAATGCGCGCGCTGGCACGAATGACTCCGCAACGATTGTGTATACCCCTGAAACGGATTACGCAGGAGCTGATATCACGTTTAAATTCAAAGCAAATGATACTAAAGCGGATTCAAACGAAGCAACGATTACATTGCATTTTACCTCAGAAAACGATGCTCCATCATGTTTCAATACATCAATCATTGCGCAAGAAGATGTGCGCTATGACGGAAGAGTGAGCGCGACAGATATTGATACCCCACTTACATCGCTAATATTTTCAATAGTAACCGCTCCGTCAAAAGGCAGTGCAACTATTAGCGCGGGTGGTTCATTTAGCTATACCTATACACACGAAGAAACAACCCCTCAAACTGATTCATTTACTTATCGCGTATATGACGGCGAGTGGTATTCTCCATGCACTGTCAATATCAGTGGCAATCCAGTAGATGATTTGTCTCTACCGCCGACAAGCGCAACAATTACATCTGACACTTCACCGGCAACAGTCGGATCAAAATTAACCTGTTCCGCAACCCCTGTCACGCCTGCAGACCCTGACGGGCCTAGTCCAGTGATCTATCAGTATAGTTTTGAAAAAAATTTTTTCGGTAGTTGGGTTTTGTTGCGCGGATGGACTGCTGGGGCAGTATATACCTGCAGTTCGCCGGATTGCGCAAAGACAGCGCAAGTGCGGTGCGGAGCGCGCGGGGTTGCTAATAACGGCGCAGGAGTGCCAGGATCTGCGACATATTCATCAACTGTAACAATTGAAAACTCTCCGCCAACCGCGCCTGTGCTTATCTCTCCTCCTAACGCGTTTCCAAACGCAGGCACAACCGTAACTCACACATGGACTGGCTCTCTTGACCTTGATGGCGATGATGTTACATACAGAGTGTACCGATGCAAAAACGTGGGGTGTTCATTAACGAGTGTCGCCGCTCTTAAAGACACATCAATTACCTCCAGCGGATTAGACGCGCCATCAACGTATTATTGGAAAGTGGATGCGTATGACGGATCATCTCTTGTTCCGAGCGAGACATGGTCATTTGATACTGCGAGCGCTGCTGATTTTATTGTTACCCTCGCGCCTCAAAGCGGAGCATTAACAACAGTGCCAAAAGACAAAACAGTGCCTTTTATAGCAACAGTTACGGCAAAAAACGGCTGGGCTAAGGATGTTATTCTTTCGTTTATATCAGTTGATGGATCGCCTGCGCTTGAAGCCGGGGTTTCATTGCCAACCTGCGCATCGTATCCGGGCGGGAAATGCGAAGTGAATTTTAATGTAAAATCATCAGCATTTGGCGTTCATAGTTTTAAGATACGGGGAACATATAGCACAACGCCTTTTAGAGAAAGCGCGCCTGCGAGTTTTACTGTATTGCCGTGGTTTCAACCAAAGTGTTCACCTTCAAACGCAAGTATTTCAACAGAGGCGTCCGCAGACATTAGCGTGTATCCTCCTGGATTTTTACTTACCAAGGGTTCAACATTTACTTATAAAGTAAAACCGCAAGACGGGTACTATGTGTCTGCGTGGAGTGAATCATGCGCAGGAATCGGAGAGACGGATTCGTCAAAATCAGGCGCTGAAAAATCATGCACCCTTATCATGAGCGAGGATCGTTTCACCTGCCCGACAGTGAAAGCAAAAGAAGGCGTGTCATTGATTATAGACCCTTCATTAAAAGAAGCGCCGGTTACCACAGCAGAGATAGATGGCAAGGCGCTGTTTACAATAACAGCCCGAGGCGAAGGCGCATTTACCGGACCGGTTGATTTTACAATTGAAGACATCCCTGCGGGATTAATAGCAAGCATGGGCTCGTCGCGGTGTTCTATCGCGACCAAGGGTGGGACATGTTCTTTTACGCTAACATCATGGGCAAGAACAGTAGGAGACCATTCTTTTACTGTGCGCGCAAAAAATACAACAAGCGGGATTGATACCACAGCAAGCGGAAATCTTATTGGTAGATGGCAATTGGCGCTGTCTGCGAATCCGGCAGACGGTAATGGCGATGGCATTGTTGATAATACAGTTACCGCGAATCCGGTAAAAGTATTCTATACTGATAGCGATAGTGTGACAGTGCGGGCGAATCCGGGCGCCGGTTATGCTGTTCAGCAGTTTAGCGGATCATGTACAGGCGTGGGGACAGTTGTTTCCGGATCATCAGCCCGCACCTGCGCAGTTGTGATGAATGGTCATAAAAAAGTGATTGCCGATTTTATCCGCGATAGCGCGCCACGGTTTGCGGTGTCGTTACGGACACCCACTATTCCGTATGATGGTATTGGCGCAAGCATATCAGGATTTTTCGCAGATGTTATAAAAGCAGAAGGATTTTCCGGCGATGTTACAGTGCAAGGTGAAGTCGCAAGTATGTTGGTGTCAGATGGGACAGCCGGAGAGATTGGAATAAAATTTCCTGACACATCATCAAAAATATGCAGAGGTGCGGAAAACTGTTCATATCCAATGATTGTGTATGACGCTCGGCCAGGCGCGGTTTCTATGATGAGCGGGTATGTGAGAATTGCAGGGGTAAGCGGATCAGAAAGCGGATCAAAACGGGAAGAGAGCGCCACGCAAGCAGTCGGATTTTTGCCGGTTGTAACAGTAACAGCAAATCCGGCAGACGCGGGCGATATTGTAAGTGTTTCGCAATTAGCCGGCCAGATTGTTAAAAAAATCGGCACAAGCGGATATTTGGTCACTCCTTTGACTATCCTTTCTATTTCAGCCCAGCCACGCGCAGGATACCTTATGACTTCTGCCAGATATACCGTTTCTCCTGGCAGTTGCGAAACAGCGCCTATCAGCGGGACGCGCGGATATTCATGCGTGTATAAAGATAGCGCCAGAACATTTCCCATTGACCGCAATGGAATAGTTACAGCCCAGTTTACGCGCGATACTGCGTCATTGTCCGTATCCATTGCGCGCGATGCGACGCGGGTTCAAAGATTGGAAACAGATGGAAATATTATTGTGCCTATCGGAGGGATTGCGTATTACACTGTTACAGTTAAAAAAGATCCCACAGTTACAGAGCAGGTGAGTTTGAATGCTTTTTTAGTGTCTGGCCCTGGAACACCCGGGTTTGTGGGATCATTAAACTGCGCCACAGCAGAGTTTGATTCAAACGGCGAATGTAAAAAATCACTTATCGTGAATGCTAATACTTCCGGAGATATTCAGTCAAAAGTGCAGATAACCACAGCCAGCGGAACGCCAGGCCCTCAACCAGTAAACAGTAATACCGTGCTGACCCATGCGTATGAATTATTAACACTGACGCGCGATGGCGTTGACGGATGCTCAATTTCGCAAGGCGCGACCCAATTGCTTGGGCCTACGGAAACAAATCGCTGGTATTTGGTGCCGCGCGGGACAGTCGCATTGAGCGCAAGCGCTTTATCAGGAGTGGTATTTGGCGGATGGACAGAAGGATGCGCAGGAATAAGCTCAAGTTGTTGGCTTACTATTCCGCCAAACACGCGGGCAAGAATTCAGTGCGCAAATACATCCGCACCGAGTTTTAATGTGAGCATTACTGGTGGGAAGCGAGTACCTAAAGGAGGGACTGCCAGATATACAGTAAATGCAATACGATCCGGTGGAAGCACATTTACCGGCACAGTGAATTTTTCATTCACATATACTTATCGTGACTTCGGCGGACCTGAGGCAAGTGATCCGACATATACCATTAGTTGGTCGCCTGCTGGAAGTTGCGAAATGACTGTAACATCATCAACATGCTCTACAGAACTTGCCATTACCAGTGTTAACGGATTTGGGAAAAAGAATTTTATTGTGTCAGCTACAGTAACAAAAAGCGGGACAACGTATGCAGGCACTTGCGCCTCATGCGTTTCGTATATTGACGTAACACCAACGATTACTCTTGCGATAAATAATCCGGCATACGGGTATATTAACACAGATAATCCCAAGTTTTTTGGATATAACGCATCTCCATGGACAACTTTGGTGAATCGGTCATGGTTTGTTGGCTTTTCAGGGTACAAGCAAAAAGCAGGAAACGCCGGTTGGATGGGCTGTACCTTTATCACTGGAGATTCTTGCTATATAGCATCGGATAAAGATTACACAGTTATAGCTCTCTTTGAACCTGCGCCTGGTGATTTGTGTAGCGCTAATCCTTCTGCAAGATGCAATGAAGAAATAGGCACTGTGAGTGACTTTGCGCGGTGTTTGACCATTCCATATAAAGGCGAGGCAAATACATCATTGGGAGCATTCATCCCTGCGAGTCATCCGGCAGGCCATGGTGATCATCGCACTTTTTGGCACCAAGAAGGTTTTTTTTCTCGTGATTCAGCAGGATATACAAACTGCAACGAGTCATCGCCGTTCAACTGCACATATCGTCGTTTGTGGAGTCAGGGCCCAACGTCAACGAATCCATCCATGAATCTTTATTATGATAATACCACTGCCACATGTACAGAATCTGAGAATAAAATTTATAACTATGTCAATGGTGGTTTCATTTCCGCATCACCATGGACATCAATTACAGGCACTTATTGGCCAACGCCTGATCGGCATTTGGATGCCAGCCCGAGTGAATGGATCATTGATAATACCGAGAGCGTTGCAAAAGCGACGGCAGATACCACGTGTCCTGTAGGTAGTGGAATGTGTAGTTATAATGCACAGATGAGACATCGATCATTTTCTTGCCATACATGGGATTATGATGGAACCCTATATCCACCTCCCTTATGTACAGTTAATAGGACAGAAACTCCCTATGATTCTTACCCTGCGATAACATTCCGTTGCGCGCCATATCCTACTTTTTCTCTTGTTGCTAGTAGGGTTCACTATCAAGATACTTCACCATATGCGTATGTTGGGCTGTATACCAATATCGGGACAGAGAGCGGAGCGTGGCCTGTTCTTGGAGGATGTGTCGTGTCTATGGGGCTATGGAGGAGTGTTGATGGCGGGGTATGGGAAACAGTAACTGTGGGGAATAGTCAAGCAGTAGGATCGGAATATCAAGAGAAAAGGGTAAAATTCAAACTGCGCGCGTGTTCAAGCGGCGGGTGTGCTGAAGCGGTATCAAACGAGTTATTGGTGAATAATCCGCCTTTGTGTCCGAGTTCGTTTGGAACATCTCCTGTAACATCTGAGTCAAGTCCGCTCTCGCCTTTTTCTTCCGCAACTGTTGAATTTGCCTATTCTCCTATCGCGATTGTTGATCCTGTTGTTGATCCTGACGGAGTGGGTGTAACCTCGCAGATTAAATTAGTTGATCCTGTTGGCGTTGCAAAAAATATTGCATGCTCATCAGTAGGAAGCAGAACATTCAACTGTTCTATCAATCCTTCTAAATACGCTGATTTAAAATATCGCAATTCAAGCGGCACCGGACCGTATGGGGTATATGTTGATCCTGCTGACAGATTGGGCATGACCCGAACCGCGGCTGGTATGAGCACCTGCAAGGTCGGGGATATTTACACGAAAATAGCGGCTAATCCGACATTGAGCATACGCGCGCAAAAACCGGGTACAACCGAAGTAAAAGATATTGCGTTTTTTGGAGACACCGACGCTGTTGAATATGTGATGAATTATTCATTCGCATCCGGCACCGGTATAGACACTGCCCAGAATACTCAAATATATGTTGATTTGCCTGTGCCTGCATCAAATATCAGTTCTGTTTTTGGCGGAAGCCCTACGTATGTGGGAAACCGCATGACGCTCTCGCTTGGGAATGTCGTGCCGGGAGCAGTAGGAGAAGTGAAATTTACGCTTTCTATCCCGGTTATTTCAACTGATGTTACAACGCTTACAACTCAATCAACTCTGACCTTTGACGCTGATTGCGTGCCAGGTGGGACATCATGCAGTATCCGCGTCGCGGCGGCATCTGTGGGGTTATACCGCAGAACAGGCGCGTATTTTACCACAACCGGCGGAAGCATTTACAGCAAGTCGAGCATTATGAATTTAGAAGATCCTTCAGCGATTCGGAAACCGATAGGGTTGTATTATATTATTTCTGACGGGCAGATTGCTAATGTTCCGGTTGATCCTAAAGCCCGCGTGAGGCAGTACGCAGGCCAGCAATTCGGCGTGCCCACAGATACCAGTTCAATCACAAAATTGGGCAAACTTCCGATTGATGATATGATCAATAATACTGGCGGAAAATATGATGTAACAACAGTTGCGTGCGGCGCTTCTACTTCTAATGAAGGAGTAAATTGTTCGGCAAGCGAATTGTTTTCATCCGCAGGTATGACAGTTTCCTCCACTGCGGACAGTGATACAGTTACATTAAATAGCGCGAAGGGGAAAGTCATTGTGGTGCCTGACGGGTTGAATTTTATTGTTCGCAAACATCTTGTATTGGCAAACGCGCTATCAGGGAAATCTGGCGCTGTTACTGTTATTGTGCGTCGCGGGAATATGAATATTTATCATGATATTACATATTCAGGAGCAATGATTGATGCTGACCCAAAACGCGTGGCATCTGTCGCTTGGATTGTCAAAAACGGGAATGTAGTTGTGTACGCGGAACCGACAGCGTGGAATAGCGCACTTGCTCCGTGCCCCGGGTACAAGGGATCGCGATGGTGCGCTTTGCCTGACGGCTGGCCCGAGGTTCGGTATTTGGTGCAGACAAAAGCGCGCTCCATTACTGCCGCTCCGGTTATTGTGTCAGGATTGTTTTATGTGGCAGGCACTACTCCGAATGGCGTCTTCTTTACCGGCACAGCGCAAGGAACCGGTTCATTAAGCGATGTTCCTCTGAAAGTGCAAGGAGCTGTGATATCGCGGGAGATTCAGTTTCAGCGCAAAAAGTTTCCGTTTGATTAACCGCCCCCTAACCCCCTCCTTATAAAGGAGGGGGGAGTGGCGTATCCTCTCCTTTAATAAGGAGAGGGGAGGGTGAGGTATATATGATACAAAAAAAACACACACATCATCTGTCATCAAGAAAAATCATACATCTTGCAATGCGATTGTTTATTGTAATTGCCCTATTTGTGGTGGTGTATTTCTTTTTTGCATCAGTCGCGGCGCAACCAACTTCAATTCGCATTTCAGAAACAGTCGCTGATATGGGATCTGCGCGCGTGACTACTACTCCTGCCACAGAATTTAAAGAGAAAAAAATAGACATAACGCGTCAAATAGCAGGGGATGTGCCAATTACTTTATCGCTTTCAAATGTGAGCGATTATACAGTTGTGGCAGGCGGGGTGATAAATTCCGGTACAGCCACATTGCCTGCGGTTCAAAATGCGCTTTCTGTTTCAATTCATTTCCATCCGGCCACAGAAGGGGTAAAAACGGCAACGCTTACTATTACTCAAGGCGCAAGCATTTCTGTAAAATTAACAGGCAGGGGGGTGAAGTCAGGAACATCGCCTGTGTGTCCGTCATCATATTTCCCCTCGGCAGGGCAGAGGGACATGCCGAGTTCTCTCACTGTGCAGTGGTCCGGAGCGTATGACCCTGACGGCGGATCGGTCGGGTATACCGTGTATCTTGATGATGATAAAAATGTAACAACGCACAGTGATGGAGTTGGAATCCCAAATGTGGTAAAATCAGGAACAGCGATTGGCGTTTCTTCTTCTTCATATACTGCGACAGTGTCGGACCTTGCTGTGAATACGATCTATTACTGGATTGTTGAAGTGAGTGATGATGAAGGATCAGTGATACAGTGCCCGCGAGGAGCGTTGCTTTCGTTTATGACGCAATCCGGGACTACGGCGCGTGCAGGAATAAAATATGAATTTCCCACAGAAACGATTCAGTTTGATCCGCGTATTATTACAAATCCTCCGCCCGGGTTTACAGACGAAAGGTTCCGTCTACCGCAAACAACAGAGGTGATTGCGAATTAATGTTATTTGATGGTTTCCGTGTAGAGACGTCCCGTTGGGACGTCTCGGTGAGAGGTGTCTCAATGAGACGCTCTAACAGAGCGTCTCTACACGGGAGTGGTACGTTGTAGAGACGGGGCGAAAACCTCCATCTTTACAAGAATAGTGTTTCGTATGGTCAATCTTTTGCCAGAAGAATTCCGGCGACAAGAAGAACGTGAACACAACGCCACTCTTGCTGAAAAACAACAGCAAGAGGGTGGTGTTATGTATACGCAGGCAAAAGGAATGCATACAACGCCACCGCACAAGGGAGAGGAATCTGTAGAGACGTCCCGTTGGGACGTCTCCGATAATCGTGGTGTCTCCGATAAGACGCCCCCCTCTTCTACGGTGGGCAAGCAATGGGGTGTCTCTACAACGAACAAGCTCCCTGCGTTTGTCCAGCATGGGGCGATAAAAAAAACATCACTGTTTTCTGGGCTGAAAAAAAAGATACGCGCATTATTTAAAAAATCATCTGATATAACTCCAACAGTCCATGCTCAACCAAAACCGCAAACGCAGGCATTAAAAACCATTGATTTTGGAGAAAAAGGAAAAGAAGAATACAAAAAACTCCGCCTTCAGCAGGAAAAAACAAAAAACAAAAAACATCTCTTGCCACGCATGAGAGTAAACTTGATTTCAGAAGATGTGTTAATGGAACGGAGCGAGCATATCGCCATTATTCGTTTGGGAGTGATTGCGGTATGTTGTGTATGTGTGGTTGGCGCAATGTGGTTTTTTTTACAGATAGTTGTTACGCAAAAGCAAACTCGCGTTGATCAGCTTGTATCTACTAAAGATCTTGTAGAAAAAGAAGTCAGCCGCATCGCGCTTCAAACCACTGCTGGCCGGAAAGTTCAACTGCGGATCGGCGCGGCGCAAGCATTGGCAAGCGAGCATATTTCATGGCTGAAATTATTATCTTTTTTTGAAGAAAACACGCTTGCGTCAGTTACGTTTGACGGGATTTCACTTGATAAAAATGATGCGTATACCTATTCGTTAACTGCGACAGCTCCGTCTGTTGAGGATATGCTTGCCCAGTGGCAGGTTTTTGAGGACTCCGCGTATGTGGAGTCGGCAACTATTTCAGGATATTCCCGCGAAGATGATACGGAAATAACGTCAACCAAAAGCGAGATCGCACAGCAAGAAGGAGAAGAGCAAAAGCCACAGTCAGCGCCGCGGGAGCATGTTTCATTTATCCTTGATTTGGTGGTTAAAAAATCATTATTTGAGTAGCACGCGCCTCTTTTTTTCTGATCAAGGTTTGAGGGATTGTAAAGACGCTCCCTTGCCTACGCCCTCCTTTGGAGAGGGGCGTCTCCGCACTAAAGGAGTAAACAAACATCGCATATGAAACCGGTGATAAAAGAAAAAGAATCAGCTCGCAAGCAAATAGTCATTACTATAGGGAAGTTTTTAACCCGGTATTTTTTGTTTGTGTCTCTTGGAGTTGTTGCGACTGTTTTGTTTATTGGATATTTTTTTCTTATTAAGAGTCCGCTTGCGTATGTGAGATCAAATACAGAGACCGCGCTGAAACAAGAATTGGAAAGTCAAGAACAGAGGCGCGATGTCTTGCGCGAGGAATTGAAAAAATTACAAAATCAGCCAAAGGAAATTTTATACGCCGCTCTTCCTCAAACAGCCGAGAGCGCAGTGCTGTTTGGTCAAATGGAGCAATTATTCAACGATGTGGGCGTTCAAGTGCGTTCAATGAATATTACAGAAGAAACAGTGAAAGAGTCGCCACGATCCCAACCCCAGTCAACTGGTGTTGGAGATGAAATAAACGCCTCTCCCCAACCTCCTGATCAATCCGGATATCAGCAACCCACGGCTCCTGAAGGCGTTCAACCATCGGACAGCTCGCAAAAATCCGCACGCGATCCGCGCTTGAATCAAGTCAAAAAAGTGACGATTGATTTGGAATTGAGTGGTACGGATTATAACGGGTTTAAAAAAATACTTGAGCATATAGAAAATTTTGAACGGATCGTTGAAGTTGAATCAACCCAGTATAGCGCCAGCGATTCCACTGGCGCGGGGAAAGAAAAAAATAAAGAAAACGCCCGGTCAGAATTGTCATCTGCATTTTCTTTGGCATTAGTAACCTATTATTTGCCTGATCTATAATAAATCGTAGAGACGCACCGTTGGTGCGTCTCCGATGAGAGATGTCTCGATGAGACGCTCTAACAGAGCGTCTCTACGATATCCTTATAAAAATATGATCCGCAGACGAATACCAAAAAAGAAACTGATGATATACGCTATTTTCATGAGCGTTATGTTTGGCTCTGCCGGTATTATTTTTTACCGAACCTATGTACCGCCTTCAGGCGGGACCGTCCCGAGTTCACCTGTTATTCAAAATTCAATTTCTGGAGCGCCGTCACCTGCCGGAACAATTCAGCAACCGACACAAATCAATCAGCAAAAGCCGAGCGTTGAGTTGTTGGAAGATCCTTTTTTCGCCGGCAGAGTCGCTGTGCCGGGATTTGGCAAGTTGGAACAAGGTTCTTTAGATGTGGTTGATAGTACGCAGGCCCTGCCTGTGAGAAATGTAACAGTGTATGACATTGGGACAGGCGCTGATGTATTGGTAACATGGGAACATCCCAAAGATTCGCGCGTGCAGGAAATTTCCATCTATCGCTCGGAAGATGCAACATCACTTGGATCGTCTATTGCGGTTATAAAAAACACCAAACAAACCTATCGAGACAGCGATGTCCAATTGGGAAAGACCTATACCTATACAGTAGGTTCGCGGGCTGAAGATATTCAAGAGGGATTATCTGAATCAATCTCAATCACAGTCACGGACACGGTTGTCCCGCCGTCTCCAAAAGATATTACAGTAACGGCGACTGATTCCCGAAGCGTGCGCGTGAAATGGACAGGTGTTGATGATTCTTCTGTTGTGCTGTACCGCGTATATCGTTCCCAGACAAGTGGTGTGTTAGGAGATGAAATCGCGACAGTCGGAGCGGATAAGCCGCTGTGGTATGATGATACATTAGTTGTTCCGGGGAACAGCTATTATTATACAGTCATTGCGGTTGATGTAGGCGGCAATAGTTCCGCTCCCCGCCAAATGCGCCCAAATATCGGCAATCCGTATCCGTTTGGACGATGACCGCGTACCCCCTTAGGGGAGGGTGAGGTATGGATGATTACAGATATTCTATGATTCAGCCCTCCCGCTCCTATATTCATAGGGGGGGTATAATGTGTTCTCGTATGTCTTCATTAATCGTTAGTATCCTCAACGGCACCTCAATAATCATTTTCTTTGAAATAGCTCGCGCTATGCCACGCTTGTTTTGGTTTATTGCGCTTCTATCTTGCGCCATTACGCTGTATATCCATTGGGTGTGTTGGAAAAAAAAACGTGGCATATCATTTATGCACGCGTCTGTTCTCCAACTATTGACGATTGCGTCTTTGTGGCTTTTTTTTATCTTTATTGATCACACATTTCTTCAACATATCTGGATTATAGTATCAGGGTGTATTGTCATGCTTGTAACGTCTGCTCTGACCTTTCGGTTTCGGATTTCATCCTCAATCAAGAGTACGCGCAAGCTCCGTCTTGCGTTTCGATCTCTGCTGTTAGTGGCGTTGTTATACATGATAGCAGTCGTTTGTTTTGCAGGGATTGCTATTTTGGGATACTCGCCGCTTGTGGTCGGCGGTTTTTTAATAGCATGTTCGATGTATATTTCATGGATGTGGTTTGAGGGCTATCATGTGCTATTACAGCATCGCATTGGCGCAACAGCAATCGCGACTATCATTGGCATTGAGGCATTTGCATTGATTGTGTTGTGGCCTACAACGATCTATGCCATGGGATGCGTGTGGCTGATTGTCATGCATATGACATTGGGAGTTGTACGGCAGTATATTATATTTGGCAAAGAGGGCTTTACTCCAAGAGTGTTGTTTCGCTATCTTTCTTCATTTGTTATTGGGTTGCTTGGCGTGTTGATTACCGCGCGGTGGAGATAGAATGTGTAGAGACGCGGCGATGCCGCGTCTTAATTGTTGCGAGGTTATCCCCGCACCTATTATGAGGAAAGCTAACGCTTTTTTAAAGAGATGTAGCTGAAATAAGGTGAGATAACTTTCAATCTATAGTTCTATTGTACCCATCAGAGTAATATACCTAATAATAGGTGCGGGGTTATCCACAGAATGTGCTTGTGCATAAAATGTGTATTGATTGTATACTATAGATATGAGTCATGAAGGAATTGAAAAGAAATCGCATACACAGCGAAGAGTATTCGCTGTCATTGTTGGAGGATTTTTTTTACTGCTTGTTTTTATGAACACAGTACTTGTTGTTCAGATGGCGTTTTTTAAGATTCCCCAAATCCAAAAAAGTATTCAAGAAGTACGAGATGTAACAGAGCAAACGCTGTATCGCGTAAGCGCGCAAGCGCAAAGAAGTCGTTAGTGTTGTTCCCCCCTCTCCTTTACAAGGAGAGGGTAAGGGTGAGGTAGTCGTTAAAACATAGGCCTACGCAAAAAAAAGATATAAATAATAATAAGTATATATTTCATAAGCCTTGCATCAGGGGTTTGGTTCTTGATGCGAGGTTTATGTTTTTTTACGCTCTATGAAACAGCGCACCTTCGTGCTTTCGCGGATCAAATCTGCGAGAATCATTTATTCATTCTTACTCGTAACCACACTTTTGTGGGCTATTGGGTTGCCAATTTTGCCAATAGGCAATTGGGTTGACACAGCGCGAGCCGCGGCTCCGACCTTTACATTAAAATGGAAAACCGCATCCACAAAAGCGGTGCTGACCTTTGACCAATGGGTGTTTAATACTTCGTCAAGCCAGCAATGGGGTCCATCGGGTGGGCTTGAAGCGGCTGATTTTGCGCTTGGAGGGAGTGGCGCGCCTACAATCACCGCAGTGCAAGCGGATGGCGGAACAAAAACCGTTATTTTAACGCTTTCTGCGGCTCCCACTTCTGGCACTACAACCTTTGCCTGCGCCGCTACTTCGGTCTATAACCAAGCCGGAGAAGCGTGCAACTCTGGGACAACAGTAACTGCGGCTGGAGGAAATGCCGATTCAACCGGACCAACCATTACCGCAACTCGGCCATCTGGCAATAACTCTGTAGAAGTAGAATTTAGTGAACCAGTTGATCAGACAACTGGTGAAAACATTACTTTTTATACGCTCGTAACTGCAAATAGCACTGATACAACAGCTATCAGCCGCGCAGTTCGTCAGCCATGGGATCCTAAAATTATCCGCGTAGAGGCAGACGGAGCTCAAATAGACAATAGCGTTACTGGCGCGGATACCATTACCGTAACTGCCGGAGATAATATGGATAAAGACGGTGGTGTTGATGCAAGCAAAAGCCGAGTTACGTTGGTGTTTAGTAAAAACATGGATACAACCACATCTCAAGTCGGGGCGCATTATATTATTAAAAGCCCGGATTGCAGTAGTAATGCCGAAATTTCATTAACAGCGTTAGGGGCTGGGGATATTGTGGTTTCTGCAAATAAAGTGCGAATTGGTGTGCCTGAAGCGACATGTGATCTTGATCCAACAGATTTTGATATGAGCAGTTTTGATCCAACTGCTGTTATGGATTCCATCAGGGTTAAAAATTCCATGAACGGCGGAGGGCCAAAAGATACAGATGGCAATATCCAAATGTCTGATTGGTTTCGGCCATTAGAAAAATCAGCCGCGCCGATTGTAAAAGGAATCGGCATTGACGCGACTGCAAAAAAAGCAACAGTCAGATTTGATAAAAATTTGGATAGAAACACGGTTGCCGTTGGCGGATTTACCGTCAATACAACAGCCGAGGGAGATACGCCAACTATCAGCGCCGCGGCATTGGATTGGGATCAGCGTTCTGTTGTGTTGGTACTGCATTCCAGCACTAATTTTACAAGCGGCGGCAGTATTGATATTAAAAAGACCGCAGGCGCAGGCGCTTTGACCGATATATTGGGTAACTATGTCGCCGTAACCGGTTGTAGTGATAATACTCCGGACGCGGATCATATCCAATGTACAATTGATAGCACAGCGCCAACGATTACAAAAATAAAAGCAACTGATACCAATGGTAATAAACTACTTGAGGTGGGTGAAACAGTTGCTATAGAGTTTAGTGAAGAAATGGATCGCCAGTCAGCATGGGATCAATGGGCATTTAATGTGTTATATGGTTCAACCTGTACAGTTACCACACCAATAAGTTCTAAAGATGGATGCCAGTGGGGTTCTTGGGGAGATGGCGCAACGTCAGTATGGGGTGTCAACGGCGCTTCAGTGGCAAATAGCAAAATTACCATTACTTTAGGAACAGCGCCGAATGTTAAATCAGGGTATAAAATCGTGCCATGGGCTGATACTTCGGGCTTTGGTGGCGCTTCTGATAAATCAGGAAATAAAGTCGCCAATGTCGGCGCCATCAGTTTAGGCGCGCCGACTATCCAGTCAGTTAAATATACAGATGTCAATACGAGTTCTTCGGTGAACCTAACAGATACAGTCAAGTTTATATTCACTAAATCAATGGACACCGCAACAGTGACCAATGGAAATGTCAACACGCGCATGGTGCTGTCAAGCTCGCACATTTGGGGCACTTCTCCCACAATTGCATGGACAACAACCACGCTTACAAACGATACGTTAACAGTAACACTTACCAGTGGCGTTGATGCGGCAAATAACGACACTATTACTCCCAATGCCGCGGTTGTGGATATTAATGGTCTTTCAGTCAGTGGTACCGGACTCTTGAAAACAGCTGGTCCGACTGTCTCCAGTGTTACCGGTCTTTCCACCCTCAAACTTGTATTTACTGAAGCGGTTTTAAACACAGGCGGATTGGAATATCCGTCGCAAACCGCAACAGTTATGTCGTATGATGCAACGCCAGTGAATTTGACTGACGGAACATCAGACACGACCCAGTTGCAAGTATTATTCGCATTTGGCGGCGGTGGAACCGCGCTCGCGGCACAGGCGATTAATTATGTATCCGCAGACGGCAAGACCGTGGTGGTAGTATTAAATAGAAACGCGGCAGGGACTGACACATTAAGTGTTACCGGAACCAAGGGTGTTTCTGGCATTGCGGCGGCAAATACTGGAGACGGGACATTGGGAGCTGGTGGATTTAATGCAACGCTTGGCGCAGGAGCGACACCAACACTTCAACGGATTGAAATTATGAAACCCGGAGGCGGAACAGGAACCGGTCCAAGTGGAGGATCTTCTGCCATTAATGCGGGAGATGTGATTCGTGTTCGGTTTAGTGGAGCAATGAATCCGGCAACTATTACTGCGGCAAATGTAGGAACCGCGCTCCGGCTCTGTGCTATTGGAACATTGAATGCAACAAACACCTGCGCAGGCCCTCATAGCTGGGGCACGGTCGCATCCGGATTAGCTGTGAGCTGGTTTACTGAAACCTATCTTAATGACACGGTTGAGATTATCCCCGGATTTGATCATACCATTGCAAATGGCGATGTGATTGATCCGGCAACAACCGTTACCACTGATGCCGGAACCGCGATTACAGCGGTGGGCGATGCCGGGTCTCCGACAGAAGGAAGTATTGGCACGCTTGACGCAAGCATTGCGCGGGTATTGGCGGTTAAATATAGTGATACAAATCCGAGTGGCATCGGTGTTGCCGATGTTGTTACCTTTGTATTCAGCAAAACAATGAATACCAGCTTTGACGGCAACTCGGCAGACGGATGCGCGAATGCAGGGTTGGCGGCAAATAATTTAGAAACAAAAGTGGGGGTTCCGAGTTATCAAGGATTTTTTGTTGACAGCGCAAGTGGATCATTTACCCAACGCACAAATCCGTGGGGTACCGGTGCCGCGCCGACCATGGCATGGAAAAAGACAACAATGGCCTGCGATACTTTGGAAATTATTCTGGGAGGCACCCCGACTATTGTTGCAGGAGCAACGCCGGATAATATCTGGATTGATGGCGGGTTGATTCAAGCCGCAGGCGGAACCATGATTCAATCCTTTGCAGCATTGCATATTGATAACCAACAACCAACCCTTACATCTGTACTTGTGATTAATGACGGCGCAACGGCAAACACAGCTGAAGGCGGAGATGAGATTGCGTTTGTTTTCTCCGAGTCAATGGATCAGTCAACTGTTACTAATGGCAATGTCGCAACAGTTCTTGATTCCAATACTGTTGGAACTGATTACGGCACCAGCCCAACAGTGGTATGGCTATCTCCGAATATGGTGAAAGTAACCTTGGGCGCGACTCCGACTGTTGTGTACGCAACCAGCACGGTAAATCCAACCAATGCGGTCAAAGACAGCGCAGGCAATATTGATAATACTTCAACAGCTCCAACGGTGACGGTTTCAACAGTTCGGCCGGTATCTTCGGTGGTGCTTACTGATCCTGATACAGCAAATCCCGGACTTGATAAAAATGATATTCGGGTTACATGGACAGATAGTAGCGCAACAACAGGCCAAGGATATAACCTCTATATTTTGCCAGATAATGTGCCATTGAATTTGGCAACGCATAAACCGTTTAACAGTGTGGCGGTAAACGCGATTACCGGAACTGCAAGTTATACATATAATGCCTCAATATCCACGTTCGCGCTTTACGATGACAGCCGGTTTACCTATCTTGCGTCAGGAACCAATCCTGCGCCTGGGGCTATGTTTTATCCATTGATGCCGGGTAGTAACTATATTGCGTATGTCGTAACATGCGATGCGGTTGTGTACGCGTGCACCAGTGGCACTCCTTCGATGCCCTCTGCAAGCGCCAATACTCAGCTTATCGGTGAGTTTCAAGCATTTGATTCGACAATGCTTGGCACTATGCAAGGAACAGGCGGGACAGGTGGCGGAATTTTTGCAGGACCGATGATGGCAGGCGGCAACTTTATGGTAGAAGGGACTATGCCGTTCCAAGGGTCTATTGAGGTTCCAACCAATATCAAACTCATTGGAATTAAATTTTCTGGTCCGCTTGATCAATCAACCATGACAAGCAGTAATATTACGTTGAAAAATATTACTGATACGCCGAATGTTACAGTAACCGGAACCTTGGCATATAACTCATCGCAAAATGCTATTACTCTGACGCCGGCGTCAGTGCTTACGGCAAGTAAAAAATATCGCTTAACAATAACGAGAGATGTTAAAAATTCATTCGGCGTGCCGATTGCCGGAATGCCACAACCAGGGAGCACTGAGCCAGGGCCGTTTATCACTGATTTTAAAACCGGTTCAGGCGCGGACAGCACCGCCCCGCAAGTGCAAGATAACAAAGTTCAGGCAGAGGGGATGACTGTAAGCGCGGTGAACATTAACATTCCGGAAATGAGTGTTCGGTTTAGTGAAGATATGGATCCGACAACATTCACAACATCAAGTTTCTTACTGCAATATGATGCAACAGCGAATGCATCGTTTAGCGCGAGTGAAACGCCATTAACTACGGTAAGCGGAACAGTGGAATATGATCCATTCGGCCGTATTGCCCATATTTGGCTGAACGGCGCGCTCCCGACAGAAAAGGATTTCCGCATCAAATTAGTGGGAACCGTGGTAAAAGATATAGCGGGAAATTTTGTTGATGGCGATTATGATGGTACTGCTGGTGGGGATTACACCTTTACCTTTACCACCCGCGCTACAGCCGAAGGTGATAACGCGGCTCCGCGGATTTCGTGGTCTGATACTGATGGATTCCATCTTGGAGTTGGCTTTAATGCCGGAATGCAAAAATCAGCCGTAACCACTGCTTCAAACTGGACATTGTTGGTAGCCGGCGCAAGTGTGAGTTTATCCGGCGCAAATATCAATTATGATGCGTTTGATAATTCTGTGCACTTTGACGGACTCACGCTTACTGCGGATGCAACATATGTCATTACCGCCGGAACAAATATCAAAGGTCTGAACAATGTTCCTGTTGATGGTAGCTATGATGAAAGCACTGGCACAGTCCATGGCTTCCAAGGCGCGGGATCAAAAGGATGTTCTGCGACAACCTTTGATTTTGGATGCGGAACAAATGACGTGTTTAACCCGAACGTGATGACATTCATGCCGATTAATGTGTGGCCCATGAACCAGTTTGCAAACCAGACATCGCGGTACATGATCAACTTCCCAACAACGCAAGCAGTGCCTCTTGGCGGGAAAATCGAGCTTGAATTCCCAGTCGGGTTTGATGTTTCAAGCGCTGATAAATCAAGCGCGACAACAGAAGCGTTTATGAACGCGGATATCAATGGTCCAGGCACTGGAACCGTTACCATGGCAAGCGTTACGCCGAATAGCACAACCAGAAAGATTGTTATTGTTACTGGCGGAGCCGCAACGCAAGCAAATGATTATCTGAACTTTGAGCTGAAAAATATCGTCAACGGCGCGTCGAGCACCATGGACTGGACAAACAACAGTGGCGGACATACGGTTTCTATTACTACAAAGGACTCAACCGGAAAAACCATAGAAGGCCCATTAACCTCTATGCCATTCCCGCTTGATAAAGGAGGATCAGGATCAATATCAGGCAAAGTTACAAAAGAAGACGGAACAACCGGTGTCGCAAGCGCGAAAATTTGGCTCTCTACTCCACGTGGTGGCGGGTTTGAAAAAACCACAGGATCAGACGGATCATTCACCTTTACTGGGTTGCCGACGCCGGATGCCTCTGGTATTAATTTCTCGTACTGGTTGAATGTAGAGCCGCCCAAGAGCGCGGGCTATCTTGCTGGTAGTTCTGTTGAAATGGTTCTTACCTCAACAACAACATCAGTAACTGGAAAAACAATTAAGATCAAACAGGGGACATCTACGGTTACTGGTAAATTCAGTTATACCGCCGCGACTCTCAACACAAAACAAATCCGCGTGTGGGCATCTGGCCCTGATGGCTGGTTGGAATATAACTTTACCTTAAACGGGAAAACAGCAGGCAACGATGGCGCATCTGCCTGTACTGGCATGGCAAGCGGGTTTGACGCATGCACAAACTACACAATTACAATTTCTGACGGGCAATGGAATATTGGCGCAGATCCGTTTATGCCAATGAATATGGGCTTTGTATCAGGTCCACCGCCAGAACCGGACTTTATGCCGCCGGCATCGCAAAATATCTCGGTGTCAGGGACTGGGACAGCGAACTTCTCCTTATCAACTGCGTCAAAAACCATTACCGGAACAGTAACAGATCAAAGCAGTACTGGACTCTCGGGTGTACAGGTGTGGGCGTATGATCCATCTGGTACAAATGGATTCGGAGCAAACACGCAAACAAAAACAGATGGCACCTTTACCTTAAAGGTTGTGCCAGGCGTGTACAAAGTTGGAGCAGGAAAACCGGGATTGCCACCATTGCAAGATCAGCAAGTAACAGTTCCTGCAACCGGCACCAATACTCCGTCTTCACTCACCTTCAAATTTGTCAAATCCAATAATTCAGTAAAGGGGTCGGTATTGGATGAATCAGGAAATCCGATTCAATTTGCCGGAGTGAATGCGTATAACGCAACAAATCAGCAGTTTGTCCCGTCATCAACTAATAGCTCTGGCTACTTTACGTTGTTTTTGCCAGAAGGCACATGGACATTAGAAGTAAATGCGCCGGGCTATGGTCGGTTGAAGACAAATCCTTCAGGAGCTGAACCGACAGCGGCGGCGGCAGTTGGTGGGTTTAGTTATTCAGTCGTTATTGGGTCAACTGCTTCTGATAAATCAGGATATGACTTTAAGGCAGGCGCCGGGAGTGTAACGTATCGCACGATTGCCGGAACAGTGAAGGATTCAAATAGCACTGGCATTTCGGGCGCAATGGTTTGGGCAGATGAATTAAACGCCTCTGGCGCGTTTACCGGCAATGGGAATGGTACGCAAACAGATAGCAGTGGTGCGTTTTCAATCAAAGTCCCGGCAAATTGTACTGGAGCGGATAACAGCGCGTGTACGACAACATATCGTTTAGGCGCGCATGTCAAAGGCGTGGGGCCTTTGCCGGAAAAGACCGGATTAAAGATATCTGCAACAGGAGCTGATCTTGTAAGTCAGGATTGGTCATTGGCGGCAACAAGAACAGTTACTATTAAGATTTACAAAGGCGCGATTGCAGAAGAAAATTTATACGCTCCCAAGGAGGTGTTTATTGATGCCTTTAATCAATCATCAAACATCGGCAATCATACCCAGTTGAAAGATGCGTCAAGTGGAACAATGCAATTACAAGAAGCAAGTTATGATGTTCGGGCCTACATTCCGGGGTATGGAGAGGTAACGCCGGATTCAACTGCGTTAACCGCGGTTGGCAGTGAAAATAAATTCGTGGTTTCCGGCAATAGCACAAAGATACTGGTTTTTGCGGTATCTAATAGTACGATTACGATTTCCGGAACAGCGACAAGTGGCGGAACTCCGCTGACAAGCGCGTGGGCGCATGCCTTTAATCGCGATACCGGGCTTGGGAACGGCATTGAAATCAAATCATCAGACAGCGGTGTCTTCTCAATCACAGTCCCAACCCCAAGTACCGGAAGTTATGAATTAAATGTTGATGCACCCGGCTATACCGCGTTTAAGCAGTCAACTATTTCCACAACAACAGCAGGTATTGCCGCGGCGCTCACTCAAGCAAGCGCGGTGATTAGTGGGACTGTGTATCAATCAGATGGGACCACGGTTGCTCAATTTGCGCATGTGTGGGCAGAAGAAGTAAATGGCACAGGGTTTGCAACATCGCCTGTAACGCCCACCGGCACTTATTCACTCGCTGTTGAAACAGGCAAGAAATATAATGTCTACGCAGGCAATAAAGAAGGCAAAAAGGCGTCTTCGTCCGCTGTGAATGCCGGGTCCGGGGCAACTCTGACATTAAGCTCAACTGCCAATATCCCGGGAGCCGCGCTTTCCACTGCAACCTCTCCTATCGTTGACACTGTTGTACCGGCAAATGGAAAATTGGTTGATGATAGCGAGAATAATGACATAAAACTCAATATCGAACCCCAGGATTTGGGCTCATCAAGTAACTCGTACTCTCTTGAGATAGAGAGCACACCTGCGTTGCATTCAACGCAAACGACAGAACCATTTGGGAAAGAAGTAGATGTTTCGATTACAGATGACAGTGGCAAGTCGGTCGGGTTATTGAACAATACGATTGATTTAACCTTGCAGATTGAAAAATCCGACATGACAACCATGATCACCGATGATCCGCAGATTACAACTGCAAATGCAGGCGATCAGTTCGATAAAATGGAACTTGGGTATTGGGATGAAACCAAAGGCAATGGCACATGGGTAACTGCTTCTACCAGCAGAAAAGTGGAAGTGAAGGACGAGTCAGGTGATGCATTTACCGTAGTGGATTATGATACCTTTGTTACCAACTTGCAGAGTGGGTCAGATAATCCTTCAGCAACCGGCACGAATACTAATTCCGATTACTACGCGGATTACAAAATTACCATGACAACCTCGACAGATCACTTAACCACATGGGCCGCTATTATTCAGGGTAATTCCGATACTACCGCGCCTTCTGCTCCTGGGAGCTTGGCTGTTTCAAGTAATACTGCGAATTCTGTTGTGCTTACATGGACCGCGGGTACGGATGATGTTGCTCTTCATGCCACGCAACCATACTTAGTGTATCGTGGCACCTCGACCGGATTTACCCCTGGCGATGCGCTGGCATCGGTTAACGCGCTTACTTATACAGATACTACAGTCGGTTCGCAAGTGTACGAATATTATTATCGCGTTCGCGCTCAAGACACTTCAAATAATCAATCTGTTTCATCAGGTGAAGTAAGAGTTATATATGTGCCGACAACCAGCTCGTCAAATACCGGAAGCGTTGTCAGTACTCCCGGATCTTCAGGAGATACAACACAGCAACAGGCGCCGGCTGATTCGAGTACTACGAAAAAAACCGCTGATCCGGTAACGTCATCAAACCCTGTAACCTCATCAACGCCATCAGGTGATACAAATCTTGTGAGCGTGAAAGCAGACGCCGCTACTATTGCCAAAGAGACAGTTGAAAAAATTATTCAATTGGTTGGCAAGGTGCGCGATCTGAAGCAAGAGACATCATACGAAAAATCAGTGGTCAATAAAATCATTGCCACAGTGAAGTCAATTAAAACAGAGTTAAAGCAAAAGCTGATTGCCTTTGTAACATACGGCACTTCATCAACGCTTTCACTCGGCGCGGGAGAACGCGGTGGGGTGATCAACTCGTTTAAGGAGGCGTTTGGCAAACTGCCGGAAACCGAGGCGGATTGGGAAGATGTGGTAAAGATTGGCAATGGCAGATGGCCGACTCAAACCAGCACAGCGAGAGAAGATCAGGCGGAAAAGACATTTAAAAAGATTTATCTCCGCGCGCCTGATCGGGATAATCCGAAAGATGATGCCTCAGTGGTTGTGATAGCGTACGGCTTGCGGCCCAAGATGCGTAAGATTGAAAGCGAACGTGCGGCAATCAAATCCTTCAGAGCAATTTTTGGAAAGAATCCAACAACAGCAAGTGATTGGGATACAGTCCGTGCCATCGCCTATTCCGGCGCAAAGAGATAATTACGTTTGTAGAGACGCCCCGTTGGGGCGTCTCTACGGACATCTCACGACCGTTGTAGAGACGGAGGTTTTCCCCCGTCTTTACAAACACTCTGTCACAATTCGTGTAGAGACGCCCCGTTGGGGCGTCTTCGTGAAAGAAAGTTTGTAGAGACGTGCCCCTGGCGCGTCTCTGTGAAAGAAAGTTTGTAGAGACGTGCTGTTGGCACGTCTCCGTTGGGGGCGTCTCTACACCTGTGCTTTATGCACAGCTCTTATGTTGGAAATGATTAAAATATGATATACTATTCTCAACTTAAAATAATAGAGTTCATTTAATATTTAAAAACTATGTTCAGACATTCTTTTTATTCATTCAGGGATACTATGTCACAATGGATGGCATATTTCCTTTTACTTACATTATTTGTAAGTTTATTTGTGTTTCTACCGATTACGGTAAAAGCGGTAAATGAGCCATCGACACTTGCGTTGTTAAACGGAAGTGCAGCTGCGCTTACGACTGCAACTGTTGGCACGGAAATAACGGGGGATGCGTATGTTTTGGTGTATACGCAACTTCATGCAGCTGGAACAGGTGCGCAGGTGTGGGCTAATGCTGATAATTTTTCTGTTACAATTCCCGCAAATATGCCGGCTCCGTTAAGTACTGATGGTGCAGGAACATCTCAAGTAGCAAAGGTGTGTTATGGTGCGGCTACTTCTACTATTGTAACGACTGATTGTACGAATGGTACGGAGATCCCCTATGCAGCGGCTCTCACTGCCGGAAGCTGGGATGATGATAGTGACGCTCGGATAATACATATTGAGGTAAGTGCGGACATGGCAACGGTGCTGAATGGAGATAATGCTGGAATTACAATACTGCTTCAAAAAGGAGCAAGCGGAACAACAGCTCCTACATATGCAGACGCAACCACTGATATTACCGTTGTTGTCGCTACAGTAGCAGTAGACAGTGAAGATTTGGCAGCAGATGTGGATGCTCCAGATGGTGAAGAATTTGCTGTTGCCGCCGGAGCATTGACAAATGGCGATGTAATAGCAGGTGATGCAACAGCCGCGCCAACAGGCACTGAAGTAGGTGAGGCGCCAACATCGTATAAATTTGTCATGCAAACACCAGTTGCGCTTGTGAGCGGTGATAAGATTGTATTGACATTTGGCACCGGCTTTACCGTGACGAATGCGATTTCAAATACAGCGAAAGTAAGTTCACTCACACCGACAACTGCAAATGTAAGCAAGGCAAATGATGCCGCTGGAGCTGGCGCGGCAAATGTTGCTGTTACGACATACGCAACATTATCAGCAGGAAGAACAGCTACTATCACATTGGGCGCGACAGTTGAGGCAACCAAATATATTATCTTTACGATCGTTACAGGTGCGAGTGAAACAGTCACCGCAAACCCTCGTTCTGTTGGAGCCGCGGCATCAGTGAATGCTGTTGATTTTGATATCCAAGAAACAGGCGGAGCAAGCAGAGTTGTTTTGGCAGATGTTGCAGAAACCTATACGTCTGGCGCGCTTGTTTCACCAATAGTGAATGCAACCACTGATGAGGTTTCAGAGGCATCTGTATATACACTCACATTCACTGCTGATCATGCTCTTATCAATACGGAGCAATCGCTCTTGCATCAAAAGTGATTACTCTTAACATAGACGCAGATACTACAGTTGGCGCTGGGCAAGCGGTGGTTATTACATTTGATAACACGGTTGTGGATAATAACCCGCGGGCAGTGAAAACAAATGCCACATCAGCGGTTGATATTACAACCAAAGATACAAATAATGCTATTATTGATGATCTCGCAACTCCGGCACAGGATACCTATACAACAGGCGCGTTAACAGCAAGCGACAGCGCAGTGCCGGACACTGCATATTCCGCATCTGCTCATACTCTCACATTTACCGCTGATCATGCGCTTATCAGTACAGATAAAATTAAATATACATTTGGTTCTGATTTTACCATGGATAATGATACCGATCTTGTGGCAAATACCACGGCATTCACGATCGGTGTAGACAATAAATTAGCAAGTATCGGAGCCATTGCTCTTGCATCAAAGGTAATAACTCTTAATATAGATGCTGATACAACAGTCGGAGCTGGGCAGGCAGTGGTTATTACGTTTGATACTACTGTTGTTGATAATAATCCGGCAGTTGTAAAGACCGCCACTACTTCTGCTGTTGATGTTGCAACAACGGATTCCAGCGACAGTGGTATAGATGATCTCGCAACACCGGTTCAGGATACCTATACTGCGGCATCGCTCACATCAACGAATGTAGAGCCGGGCGCGCTGACATCAAGTACCAATACAACAGCAACAGTTACCTTTACCACGCCGATTGCAATTGCGGCAACAGATAAAATTAAAGTAACATTCGGGTCCGGGTATAACTTGGCGTATGTTAGCGCAACCAGTGGAACGTGTTCCTCAATGGATGGTACATTTTCAACCGGCGTTTCCGGACAAATAGTTACCATCACCCGAGCCGCAGGATCCGAGCAAGCGGCAACAAGCGCGGAAACCTGTACTATTACAAATGTCATTACCCCTCCGCCGGGGAGCAGTGGAACCTACACGATTAGCATTACGGATTCCAGTAGTAACACACGCACCACAAATGCGGCAGTTACCGCAGATACATTAGTTGATTGGCAACCGGTAACCGGTCCCGGTACTATTTCGGTGGTTATTAATAATGGTGATGCAACAACATTAAATCGTAATGCAACTCTAAAGATTTCTGCAAGTAATGCCACGATGATGAAAATATCCGAATCGTTTAATTTTTCATCCGTTGCATGGGAGACCTACGCAGTATCAAAGGCCTTTACCTTTTCCTCGGATCTCGGTCAAAAGTTTGTGTATGTTATATTTAAGAGTGCCAGTGGCATTGAATCAAATCCTGCAAGCGATTATATTACCCTGACAGCGGCTACATCAACCTCAACAGATGCTACAACTACCACTCAAACACCGGCAACGCCAGCCACTCCGGCAACGCAGGCAACAGATCAAGCCACTCAAACACAGCCATCAACCACTACCGATACCAAGCAATCGTCAGAGCAACCTGCAAAGGCATCAGTGCCGGCAGATACGCAGTTGATAAACATTCGGAATGATGTTGGAAGAATAATATCAACTACAATAGATGCATTGCTGATAGAATTGGGCATTAAACGCAATACGGCTAAAGAGTCATCAGTGGAAAAAGGATTGGTTGCTAAAATCAGTGTTGGTAAATCAGTATCACAGGCAGTCAAATCAACGCTTACAAACTTTATCGCTTATGGAACATCAACTACAAGGGTGCTTGGAGATGGAGAACGCGCTGGTGTGGTGAATTCATTTAAATCAGCATTTGGCAAATTACCAGAATCAAGTACTGATTGGGAAGATGTGGTTAAAATTGCAAATGGCAGATGGCCAAGCCAAATAAGTGTGGATAAAGAATCCTCTGCCGAAACGGCATTTGAAAAGATTTATCTTCGAACGCCGGATCGGGATAATCCCAAAGACGATGCCGCAGTGGTTGTGATGGCGTATGGCTTGCGACCGGGCCAGCGAAACTTAAATAGTGAAAAAGCCGCTATCAAGAGTTTTCGCGCCATTTACGGAAAATCGCCAGTATCTGCAACTGATTGGGATACAGTCCGCGCCATCGCCTATTCCGGCGCAAAGAGATAATTACGTTTGTAGAGACGCCCCGTTGGGGCGTCTCTTTTGTTGTAGAGACGTGCCGTTGGCACGTCTCTCGCGTTCCGTTGGGGCGCGTCTCTACAACGGATATGTGGTAACATAATACATATGGATGACTTGTATTACAATACATATCGAATCCAATCATCGCGATACCCTGGATACAACTATGCATCCGAGGGCTTTTATTTTGTCACATGGTGCGTAAAGGAGATGACGTGTGTGTTGTCGAAGATAGTTAATGATGAGGTGAAGTTATTTTCGATGGGGAGTATTGTGGAAGAAGAAATTTTGAAAACAGAAAAGGTGAGAAGAGGGGTTCTTATTGATTCTCATGTTATTATGCCGAATCATGTGCATTGTATTTTTCATATTGCGTGTAGAGACGCCCCGTTGGGGCGTCTTGAGTCAACGGAGCGAGAAGAAAACGAGAATACGCCATTACAAAAAGAAGACGCGCCAACGGCGCGTCTCTACAGGAGTTCTATTGGATCAATAGTAAACCAGATAAAATCTCAATCAACAAAGCGTATTTGTCAGAGCCATGACAATGCTTTTCAATGGCAATCACGCTTTTACGACCATATTATCCGCAACGACGATGACCTTGAAAAACATCGCTTGTATATAGGTATCAATTCCGTAAAATGGCCACAAGACGAGTATTTTATCGTGTAGAGACGTCCCGATGGGACGTCTCACCGGAGACGCGGCACCGCCACGTCTCTACAATTTCGTCACCGGTTCAAAGCAAATAAAATATCCTTTTTCAAGTGTGCGAGTTTTAAGGCACTGGGAAAAATTCGTAAAAATAACAGGATACTGATCTGGTTCATCATGGATTTTTTGATAAATAGATACAAATTCATCTTTGGGAAAATAAATCGCAACAGCAGGAGTGCCTTTATCTGTTGTTGTTTTTTTAGCGGAAAATCCCCCCCATGTTTTAAATGGTTTAAATGTTCCGTTGTTAGGCAAGCGGAGGGCAACAGTGCCAAGGTTTTGTTTTATCTCTCTGCCGCCAACTAATTCCCATTGCTCTGTTGTATATTGAAAAGGAGGTAAATATGACGATTGAATTAATACCGTAATGATTGCGATGATGATGGAGCCAATATATGCGGATTGGCGCGGATATAACCTGATGATTTGGTGTGTGATATGAGGTATATTCATAGTTTGTTCGTTACGAACAATTTATCCACAGGCGTTTGTTGATTGTATGTATTCTGTTTGGTATAATAATAAAGTAAAAATTAAAGAGCAAAAAGCAAAATGTCATTTTACTTTTTACTCTTTAATCTTTACTTTTATCGTATGAAACCACTTACACCAAAACAAAAACGGATTATTGATTTTTTGCGTGATTTTATCAACGAACACGGCTACTCGCCGTCGTATCGCGAAATCGCGACTGAATTCGGGTTTTCTTCAGTTGCGACCATTGCTCAATACATTAAAGCGCTGGAAAGCAAAGGGCATCTTTCGATTGAGTCGCGCGCGCGTTCAATTGAACTTGAGCCGGTGGATGCAGGAGACGGTCTTTCTATAGAATTGCCTTTGGTAGGCATTATTGCCGCGGGAGAGCCGATTGAGGCGATTCAGGATAAAGAAACCATTGCCGTTCCTGCGTCTTTAGCAGGTGATCCAAACGCATTTGTGCTGAAAGTGCGCGGTGATTCAATGATTGATGATGGCATTTTAGACGGCGATTATGTGATTATAGAACGCAATTATTTTCCCCAAAATGGAGATGTGGTTGTAGCGTTATTGGACAATGCCTATGCCACGCTTAAGCGATTTTATCGTACATCAGAAGGAATCAAACTTCAACCTGCCAATAAAACCATGCAACCGATTATAGTAAAGAATCCGGCAATTCAAGGCATTGTGCGGGGTGTGTTCCGTAGGTTCAGGCCAGTGTAGTTGGTAGCTTGTAGAGACGTGGCGTTGCCACGTCTTATTGTATTGAGACGTGCCAACGGCACGTCTCTACAATTTTATGGACGATATGATATACTTTTTTTGTAGAGACGCCCCCCTGGGGCGTCTCCAGTGTCGTGCAACTGTAACATAATACCCTGATGTTCGTCTTATTTTATGATACCTGCGATAAAGAACAAACTATTAGTGTCTAAAATTCAGGCAGGCGACAGTGACGCCTTTGCTCATGTGTACGATACCAATGTGGATGCCATTTATCGCTTTGTTTTTTACAAGGTGTCTCATAAGGCAGAAGCCGAGGATATTACCAGTGAGGTTTTTTTAAAAACATGGATGTATATTAAAGAAGGCAATCAGGTTCAGAACATGAAAGCGTTGTTGTTTCGTATAGCTCGCAATTTAGTGATTGATTATTACAGAGCAAATAAAAACAAAGCAGATGTGGGGTATGAGGACTTGGCTGATGTGTTGATTTCGGATACAACCAACGCGGATGAACAATTGTACCAAAAGCAGATTCAGGAATTTTTGAAAAAAGGATTAAAAGAATTAAAAGATGAATATCGTGATGTGTTACTGTTAAGGTATGTTGAAGGGTTATCGCTTTCTGAAATAGCGCAGGTAATGGATCGAACAAATGGCGCGTGCCGGATTTTACTCCACCGCGCAACAGCATCCCTTAAAAAAATAAAAAAAGATTTTAATTGACGATCGTGTAGAGACGCGCCCCTGGCGCGTCTCAATGATCGTTGTAGAGACGTACCGTTGGTACGTCTCAATACAATGAGACGCGGCAACGCCGCGTCTCTACACAACATACTAATGAACACGCTAAAACGACAATTCGCTGTCCTCTCGCGCGTCAAAGCAAGCGAGTCATGGAAACAAGATGCCCGCAATCGGTTGATTGCGGATATTCGGTTTTATTCGTTTAATAAACCGTCATCTTTGCGTTTCTTTAAAATGAGATCTGTGGCACAAATGGTAACAACAATAGTCAATCCATTCGCGTGGATGCAATCAGGCGCGGCTCTTGTGTTGGTTGTTATGATAGCTCTGGGAGGGTCAGTGGCATCAGTCGGCGCGACACTTGGCAGTTTGCCCGGAGATACGTTGTATCCTGTAAAACGCACTATTGAAAATGTTCAAATCGTATTTTCGCCGTCAGATGAAGGAAAAGCGCGGATTCATCTGGCTCTTGCTTCCCGAAGAGCTGATGAGTTTTACGCGCTTACCGAACGTATTCAAAATAGTCCAGATGAATCGAAAACATCTCAAAAAGCGGAAAAGGCGCTGGAAGAAGTTGAAAGACAGGTGAAGATCGCTCAAAGCGCAGTGCTCAAAGTAACAGAGAGTGAATTAGATCAAAAGAAAAAAGACACCATTGCAAAAGAATTGTCTTTAAAAACAGCTCATATTGAAGGTGTCATTGATCAGGCAGTGAATGCGTTATCGCAAAATATATCAGGCATTTTAGAAGAAAAAGCAGTACAAGTTCAGCAAGATGTTCGCCGTTCAGAGCTTTATCGAATAGAGACCATGGCTTCGTTAGTGGAAGATCCCGAGCTGTTATCAAGTATGCTTGCGCCAAAGAAGGAATTACTTCACAGGAAAATAGAAGAGGCAGTACTTGAATTGCAACAAGGATTACTGCCATCTGAAAATATTCAGGAATTAACAGCAGAAGCGCGCGCGCTTTCCGCATTTAAATCAGGTGAATCATCAGGATCGGTTGCGTTAAGAAAATCCTTTGGCTTGCCGGAAAAGCCCCTTGATATAGATTCAACAGTTCCGGCGTCTTTTATATTGGAGCGCCAAGAACGAGCCATATCATTAGTAAAAGAATTAGAGCAGTTAAAAGAGGCGCTTGCTCAAGAAGGGAGTGTTGATGTATTTATTTCGATTGAAGAAAAAATTGAACAAGGAATGAATCAGGCCGATGAGATAGTAGCTGATTTGACTCGTTTTGCTTCTATCTTGGGAGTTGAGGATCCTGCTGTCCAAGGAACAACGCCACCGGAAGATCAGCAACCATTGTCTGCTCCGACCACTGACAAAGGTGTGGTTAAGGGGATAACCCTTCCATCTAATGACCAAGGCAAGAGTGTTTCTCAACAAGATCAACCGCAGACAGATACTGATAAAATGCTTCAAGATAGCAAAAAAACAGATAAAGAAACAGGAAATACCGAGCAAACTGATCCAGAAAAAGATACTAATGAACAAGTTCAACAAGAACCACCACAAGATCCGATTCCCCCTGCGATTTAGGTATTGATTTTTTTATATTTTTGTGTTCTTTTAAATTGCTCATAACAAAGGCAAAAAGAGTTGACGAAGTAAGATAAATATAGTATCTTAATTTGCATGTAATTTAATGGGTAGCGAATAGTGTAGAGACGCCCCCCTGGGGCGTCTCCAAGCCATTGCTCAAGAATTGAAGATATATTATTTTTTTGAGAAAATGATCATTTTCTCAAAAAAAGAGTATCATCTTTGGTGCTCGTCCCGCACCTATTCTTGGGAAGCATGATGTCTTTTTAAGATATGGCTTTGAGAGGGGATGCAACAGGCAAACCTATTCATAACAGAAGTTGCATTTTTACTCGTCAGGGTAAAAATACCCAAGAATAGGTGCGGGACTCGTTCATTCAGTCGTTGTAGAGACGTCCCGATGGGGCGTCTCAAATGAGACGCTCCATCGGATCGTCTCTACACAAGAGTATTTTAGTCACAGATAAGACATAGGCAAAAAGTCCTATGCTGTGGAGTAAATATGTCGAAACATTTATATATTTAAATATTGATGTATTTACTCCCAAGCATAGGGCAACTAAGGATTGCAATCCATATGAATAACACTCGTGTTATTCATGAGGCATGCCTCTGTGCTTATCTAAAAACCCCTCTTTTATAAAGTAACAAGGAGCGCAAATACCGAACCTTTTGGCAGAAAAGTCGAGTCCGAGTTTTCTCGGGCGCACAAAGGCACCGGATCCTCGTTTGCTTTATAGAGTGAGGCGGAATTAATTCAAGACCAATTGTTTTATGAGTAACGTTCTCAAACGTTCAAAAAAACTTCTCTCGGTTGGTCTTACCATTTCCACTATTGTGTGGTCAGTCGGTTTATTTAGCTTTTTGGGCGTACCTTTGGTCGCTCAAGCGGCTACAGCCGGCGATTTGGTAAAATCACCGAGTAGTTCAGCGGTCTATCTTGTGGGTACTGGTGGCACAACCATCCATGTATTTCCACACTTGAATGTCTATATGTCATGGGGTTACCCTGCTGACTTTAGCACAGTCAAGACCATGGACCTTGCAGGATTGACTCCTGGAAATCCTGTCGCATTTCGTGATGGCGCTCTCTTTAGAGGCACCGCAACCGGAATAAGTGGCAAGGATAAAACAGCTGTGTTTGTTGTAGAAAATGGTAAGTTGAGGGACATTGTTTCCGAGACCGTGTACCAAACAATCTACAGCGATGCAAGCTGGTCGCGCGTAACCTGGGTGCCGGATGATTTACTTTCCAAATTCACCTATCCATCTGGTGATCAATGGACAGCAGTAGACAAGCTCCCGGGCGGAACACTGTTTAAAACAGGAAGCGATGATACCATTTATCTTTCTGTTAATAACAACGGTGTTTACACAAAACGCGCATTCTCAAGCACAACTGCGGCAACAGCAAATCGCTTCAACGCATCAACTGCGTTAACTGTTTCCGGTACGCTTGGCACCAGCCAAACGACAGGAACACAGGTAACCGGTGCTGATAGCGCGCTGTCAACTCCGTCAGTTGCGCAATTGAGTGATACAACTCCGCAGGCCGCAACCGGCATTTCCGTATCTCTTGCTTCAACGTCTCCAGTATCTGGAACATTGGTGCAGGCGCAGGCAACTGCTGATCTCGCGCACTTTACATTGACAAACAATGGCAGTGATGCGGCAAAGATCACAAAGTTGGTGTTAAAACGCCTTGGCGTTTCCGCAGACACAACTCTTTCTGCAGTATATGTGTATGACGGAGCAAGTCGGTTGTCTGACTCTGCTACTGTATCAAGTGGTGTTATTACGTTTAATAACTCTGCTGGTATCGTGGAAATCGCGGCAGGCGCGAGCAAGAAACTTTCTGTTCGCTCAAATATTGCCGGTGATACTTCAGGGCAGACCGTTGGTGTTGGCGTTCTTGATGCCGCAAGCATCGGAACAGACAATGCAAGCGATACTGTTTCCGGTTCATTTCCGGTAAATGGCAATATCCACAGCATTGCGTCTGCAACGCTTGCGACTGTGAGCTTTGAGAATACCGCAGGCACAAGCCCAACCGCAAATGGCGCTCTTGATCCTCAAGAAGGGTTTACCGCATGGGATAACACTGTGACCATTGGTACTCGCAAAGTATCATTAAAATCAATTCGCTTCCGTGAAATCGGTTCAATCGAATTCAAGGATCTTGCGAATTTGAAATTAATGGTTGATGGCGTGCAAGTTGGTACAACTATTCCTGCATTGGATAGCACTGGATATGTAACCTTTGATTTCACAGCAACTCCTATCGAATTGAAAACAGGAAGCCGTGTGATTAAAGTTGTGTTGGATGTGATTGGCGGATCAAGCCGTGATTTCACAATATCCTTACGCGATGCCGGTGATGTATCAGTTACTGACAGCGAATACAATGCAAATATCTTGGTACAAACAGCAAGCGCGGCATTTACAAATGTTGATGCCGGAAAACAGACCGTTTCAACAGGGTCATTGACCATTACTCGCAAGAGTGATTCGCCTTCTGGCAATGTTGTCATCGGCGCATCTGCCGTTACCTTGGCAAAATATGAAGTCAAGGCATTCGGTGAAAAGATGAAAGTAGAAAGCTTGTATGTCAGTATCACCTCTTCTGATGGTGCTATTGATAAATATCGCAATGGCGCTCTCTTCTTTGATGGCGTGCAAATCGGAAGCACAGCAGATATCTACGAAACAGCAGGCACTGCGGCAACCTATACTAAGTTCAATCTTGGATCAGCCATGATTGTAACTCCGGGGACACCGAAAGTGCTTGAAGTTAAATCAGACATCTTTGACAGTGATGGTACTGATCATGTTTCTGCCGGTGATACATTGTCAGCAAGAATTCAAATTCCTGCCGCGACAAATACCCAGAGAGTGGTAACTGGAAGCTATATTTCAGCCCCTGCGGCAAATCAAGACGGTAATACGTTGACTGTTGCAGTAGGATCACTCGCCGTTTCAAAGAGTCAGTCGTATGGTGATCAGACCGTTGTGATTCCTGCATCAGCAGTCAAGATCGGTCAGTATTCTGTAACATGCGGAAGCAATGAAGCAGTAAACTTGACAACCATTACACTTGTAACAAACGTTGCAGATGAAATGGATCTTGCTGATCTGAACAATGTGTATGTAAAATACGGCACAAAGACAACTTCAATCTTGTCAACAGCTCAAGCAACCTACTCATGGAGTATTAGCGAGGCATGTGCCGCAAATGCAACTCTTGGGATAGAGGCCTATTCAGATATCGCGGCAGGAGCGGTGGTGACTAACGGTGGCGACACTGTTATCACAACCCTCGTTGTTTCAGGTACTGCGGCTTCTGGAACAGCTGTTACGAGTGGAACTGCGGTAACCGGTCAGACCATTACCGGATCAACCGGTGGTACATTGACTGTGTCTAAAGCAAATGACACTCCAGTGGCTTCTGTCGTTATTGCGGGAGACACGCCTATAGCAGGCGCGTTGAAAGTGAAATTCACTGCCGCAAGCGAAGATATCTATATCACAGAGCTTACCTTCCGCCAAAATATCACTGCAGACGACCTTGCAATCGCATCGTTGTCTCTGTATAAGGCAGAAGGAAGCGGCGCCTCTACCCAAATCGGCACAGCAAAGGACTTTAACATAGACGGAACAAATCCGGGCTATGTCTCATGGTCGCTTACTGGCGCGGATCAAGTAAAGGTTGTAAAGAATGGTTCCAGCTATGTGTTGGTAAAACCAACATACGTCTCAAGCGGACAAACAGCAGTAACCGGGCTTACTCCGCAAATCGCATTGACTCATGTCAAAGCGCAAGGCGCATCAGTTATCACTGCAACCATCTCTCCAGATGGATCGGATGATGTTACAACAACCTTGCTGGGAGCAAATCTTGATTCAACCATGAACGTGAACGAAGCGGCCTCTCCTTTCAGTATTTCTGATACCACCCTCACGGTTGATACCTTAGATGCTACAACTAATCTGGCTATTGGAACTATTATTGTTATTGAGGATGAAGAGATGTTGGTTACTGGAGTCACCAACGCAACAACGATTACAGTAACGCGCGCGTACAACAGTACAATGGCAGTTACTCACGCTAATACCAGTAATATCTCGTACAAAGCTGCATTGATTGCAAGTACTGCAAATACCAGCTTTATCTCTGGTATCAGCGAGGCAACCATTGCAGTCGGTGATGTGATTGTTGTCGGTGATGCGACCGGAACCACAAACCAAGAGCTCATGATTGTAACCGCGGTTCTGGCAAACGTTGGCGGTGGTACCAATGAGTTGATTACTGTGATTCGTGACGATACCGTTGCCGCACACGCAATTTCAGCATTGATTAGTGAAGCATTTGAAGGCAATGCAATGACTGTCATGAACACCAAACCAACCATTACGGTTGCAAGTGATTCCCCAGTTGGTTCTACTGGTGGTGGAACGCAAAAAGTGGTGTTTAAGTTCAATGTCGCGGCTACAAACAATGCAAGCGATCCGGCAGAGAACAAAGTGGTGATCACGTCAGTTGACATCACAAACAACAGGACCAGCGCGACTGTTAAGAACCTCAAGCTGTATCCTGCTGAGTCAACGTATGATCAGAATTCCACTTATGCCACCACTTGTGTTGGCCTTTCCAGCACAAAATGGCGCTGTACTTTAAGTACTGTCGGAGGCACCAATGAAGTAGTGGAAGGAATTACAAAGGTCTTTGTAGCCCGCGCTGATGTTGGGTACTCTGCGGCAGGTAGTATTGAATTCAGCGTTGCGGCTCTTGGTTCTTCAAACGCGACAGGCACTGTTACAGCAGGAGACTTTGTTTGGACTGATGGCACAACCTCAAAATCATGGGTTGACCAATCTCCAAGCTATGTCCAGTCATCCTCTGCCCAGACAACAACTGCGGCGGCTGGTGTTGCTGATAGCGTAGCGCCGACGATTACTGCAATTGCAGTTGTCGATGCGGCCGAGAATAATCTCTTAGCGGCGAACGGTACCATCGTGATTACCTTCAGCGAGATGATTGATCCAAGTACGGTTGCTGCTGATCTTGTTCCTGACGGTACCTATACCGCTACAGTAGCAAACGGTGCGACAGGCGACATTAGCTTGGTTGATGCTGGCGCAGCTGATACCATTGTGATCGCAAACATCATTACCCTCTCTGTCGGAAACGACACTTGGGTAGAAGCAGGTGGTACGCCGGATAATGCCGGGTCTACCAAGCTTTCACTTGATGCGACTGGTACTATTCTTACCGTGACCATCGTTGATGGTGTTGGTGAAAACCTTGAAGCAGGTGCTACACAAACCGTTGTAGCATCCTCTGGCGGAACGACAGTGAAGGATCTTAACGGAACCGCAATGACTGCCGCGGGCAGCGATGCAGCAACCATGACATCCGACGCTATCTAATCCGTTTTTCTCTCTTCCCCTCCTTATCAAGGAGGGGGTAAGGGGGGAGGTATAGCATTGCGGTGAGACCGCAGAAATTCCAGCCCCGACATCCAGTCGGGGCTGGTTTTGTTGTAGAGACGTGCCCCTGGCACGTCTCTGGAGTCGTCGCCGTTCTCCCTCTCCTTTATAAGGAGAGGGTAGGCCTGCCCTGTCCGAAGGATGCCCGATGGCAGACGAAGTGACAGGGGGTGAGGTATTCAACCGCTTGCCGACATTCTAAAGAGTTGATAATCTGGATGAGATAGGGACTGTAGAGACGCACCGTTGGTGCGTCTAAAATACAGGTCGTATTGGATGGAGACGTGCCCCTGGCGCGTCTCTGGATAACGTATGGAAAAAGACGCCCCAGGGGGGCGTCTCTACACACTTACATAATAGGGAGTCGTCGTCGTCCCCCCTCTCCTTTATAAGGAGAGGGTAGGCCTGCCCTGTCCGAAGGATGCCCGATGGCAGACGAAGTGACAGGGGGTGAGGTATTTACATTAATAGTATGACTATGAACAAAAAATCACTCATTATTATTTTCATTCTCGCGATACTCATCGCGCTATCCCTCATCGGCTGGGGAATGAGAGATCGCATTATTTCGATTTTTATTAAAACGCAAGAGCAGAAAGATGAAGGACTTTTAAAAGATATTCGTTTAGCAACGCAAAAAGAGGACTGGGATGAGTTTGGAAAGTTGATGGCGCAGGTTTATGAACAACGTCTCATTGAAACAAACAAAGAATATAATAAAGTCGAAAGCGAGGCGTATGTAAAAGCAACAACCTATCTTGATCAAGAAAAAGATCCACAAAAAGCATTAGACGTGGCAACAAAGGTGTACGAACTTTCCCCTTACGGCTGGCGGTTTAATTATCTAAAAGTGCGGGCATTGGAAACATTAGGCAAGCAGGCGTTTGCAGAAGAGAATGCCCAACTTGCCGAATCCTATGCCATGCAAATTCTTACAATCCAATATCGTCTTGAAGGAGCGAATTTATTGGCTGATATTTATATTAAAAAAATTGAAGAAGCATTAAAGGCAGGGGGAAAAGATCAGGCATTGCAAGCGTACCTTGCGATTAAGGATTATGAAGTGTCGCAGGATCGGAAAGATAAACTCAACCAATTAGCCCGGCAGTTGTAGAGACGCATGGCAATACGTCTCTACAAAATATTGCGTCCGTGTAGAGACGTGCCGTTGGCACGTCTCCGATCAACGCGCGGATTGAGAACTCCCTATCGGGATGTCTCTACAACGGCTCTCATGAGCAATACGTCCAATTTGAAAAATGTGCTATACTTTTACTATATGAAACGCATAGCGATTTTTTTGACTGCTTTTGTCATGATAATCTTTCCTTTAGAAAGTGCATTTTCGTATACTGTAGAGACGCCCCGTTGGGGCGTCTCCGCACCGGACGCGACGAGACGCACCAACGGTGCGTCTCTACAGATCCCGGGCCAAGTGCTTGTTCAAAAAAAGGGTGAAGCCGTGCCAGAATTATATTTGTTCGATCCCGCACAACAAACACTCGATGATGTGATCAATCAATTAAAACACGCGTCTGATGTTATTCATGTTCAGCCGAATTTTGATTATGACGCTGTAGAGACGCGCCCCTGGCGCGTCTCGATCGATGAGACGCCACAGGGTGGCGTCTCTACTGTAATGTATGGCGATAACACTTCATTTCACACTGTCGCCACAGCAGTGTCCAATGATCAATTCATTTCTGATCAAACATACCTTGATCAAATTCATGTCGGCCCGGTGTGGGATCATGCCACCCGCGGAAGTCATGAGGTAGTGGTAGCAGTTATTGATACCGGATTAGACATAGATCATCCTGATTTGATTGACAATATTTGGACAAACAAAGATGAAATAGAAAATAATGGGATAGATGATGATAACAACGGGTTTATTGACGATCGTCATGGCTGGGATTTTAACCATAACACCTATCAGCCAGAAGCAAAATTAGACAGCAAAGGATACACAGTAGAGGCGTTAACTCATGGCACGGTTGTGGCAGGCATTATCGGCGCTCGGGGTAATAACGGTATTGGCGTTACTGGTATTGCTCAAACAGTACAACTCATGGGCTTGAAAGCGCTTAACGGGCTTGGGCACGGCAATACGCTTGATGTTGTCAAGGCAATTATGTATGCAAAAGAAAATGGCGCTGATGTTATTAATATGAGTTTTGTCGGTCATTTAAAAGATGATATTTTAAAAGACGCAATCCGCGATGCGTATGAATCAGGCATTATCATTGTTGCGGCAGTAGGGAATGACGGCGCGTCTGACACAAGCGACGACGTTGGCGATCTTGACATCAATCCTTTGTACCCCGGGTGTATTGATGAAAAAGTTGCAGGAAAAAATTGGATTCTTGGAGTTGCGTCAGTTGATCAAAAAGATCGGCGTTCGCGGTTTTCGAGTTTTGGCACAACATGCGTTGACTTGGTTGCTCCGGGAGAAGGAATTTTTAATACCCAAATTTGGAATGCCAGCATTGGCGGCCTTGAAAAAGCGTATCGCGGAAACTGGAACGGCACCTCATTTGCCGCGCCAATGGTTGCCGGCGCCGCCGCGCTTATTAAAAGTTATGCTCCCGGGTTATCAGCAAAAGAGGTGTATGATTATCTTGTTTATAATGCCGATGATATCGTTGGAAAAAATTCGGAATTGACTGGAAAGTTAGGATTCGGTCGCTTGAGTATTGAGAAGGCATTTACTTCAATTGATACCTATGCGCCTGCGTCTGCTTTTGTGTCTGCTTATGTATCTCGGCAAAAAAAAGTGATTGAACGATCGTTTTTTGTGGCAGGAGCAGGTCAGGGCATGGATCCTTGGGTGCGCCTATGGTCGTATGATGGCATTTTGCAACATGAATTTTTAGCATATGATAAAACCATGAAAGCAGGGGTCTCTGTTGCATTGGGAGATGTGAATAATGATAATGAACTGGAAATTATCACCGGCCCGGCAACTCCTGCTGTGTCTCCAGTCCGCGTATTTAATCTTAAAGGTGTTCTTTTAAAAGAATTTCAAGCTTTTCCTTCTCACATCAAAATAGGTATACACATTGCCAGTGGTGATGTGTTGGGAAATAGTAAAGATGCCATTGTCATCGGAGCCGGCAATGGTGGCGGTCCTATGATCCGCGTGTTTAACGGAGATGGGGAAATGGTCTCGCAATTTTTTGCAGGAGACAGGGCTGGCAGGCAAGGGATTTCGTTTGCATTGGGAGATACGGACGGCAATGGCATTGATGAAATAGGTGCCATTACAAGCATTGCTAAAAAAAATACTATTACTTTTTATAATGCATACGGCGGAGTTGAAAGAGTAACATCAGTGCAAGAGGGCGCGCTCCCGCTTGGCAGGGATATTGTGATTGCCGAAAATGCTGTTGATACAGGTGAAGCGCGAATTATTACCGGGTCAGCTCAAGGAGAGCAAGCAGATGTGAAGATTTTTTCACTTGATGGTAGAATGGTAAAAACAATTCCGTTATTCAATCGGTTGTTAAAAAGCGGAATAACACTCACTCTTGCGGACGCGAATGCTGATGGTAAAAAAGATATTATCGCAACTCCCCGCAGAGGAGGTGGCCCGCAGGCGCAGATGTTCGATTTGGATGGAAAAG
>Ga0075949_111_pt3 | contig 39759 bp, 37 predicted proteins | sample RifGroA2_FD_68013 | JGI IMG/M metagenome (GOLD analysis project Ga0075949, IMG submission 68013) | Parcubacteria bacterium GW2011_GWA2_43_13
TTTATTATATCACATTTTTCTATGACGTCACGCATGCGAAAAAAAGTACAAATATTGTTTGCTGTGATTCTTTTAGTAGGCATGATTTTTTTTACGATTTTACCTTTGATTCGGTAGAGACGGGGTTAACTCCGTCTCTACATACAGTTATCGTTTTAAAATTTCCAAAAATGCTTTGGTTGGGATTTGAACGCTTCCCTGGCCTAATGCCTTCATTTTCTTTTTACCTGCTTTTTGCTTTTCGAGCAGTTTTCGTCTGCGGGTGATATCGCCGCCATAGAGTTTTGCAGTCACATCTTTTCGCATAGGAGGAATGCGTTCCGATGCAATGATTTTTGCGCCGATTGCGGCTTGAAGTTTTATTTCAAACATTTCGCGCGGGATGTATTCTTTGAGTGTTTTAACAACATGCCGTCCGGCGCGGTCTGCTTCATCCTGATACACAATACTTGAAAGCGCTGTAACTAATTCTTCGCTTACAAAAATATCAAGCCGTACAACATGTGCAGACCGGTATTCAAGAAAATCGTAATTCAATGAAGCATATCCAGAAGAGACGCTTTTGAGTTTATCATAAAAATCAACTAACAGCGCGGAGAGGGGCAGTTCGCACACAGCGATCACGCGCTGGTTTGATCCGTGCGATATATAGTCAGTGTGTTTGAGCATTCCCCTTTTATCGTGGATAAGGCCCATAATGCCGCCTAAATAGGATTCCGGAGTCAAGATATCAACACTCATCCATGGTTCCTTGATTTCTGTAATTTTTGTGGAATCCGGGAGTTCGGACGGGTTGGTAACGGTAATGGTTTTATTTTGGGATGTTGTTACATGATATTCCACAGACGGGACAGTTACGATAAGGTCAAGGGTGAATTCTCGTTTTAATCGCTCCTGAATAATATCAAGATGCAACATACCTAAAAATCCGCATCGAAATCCTGGCCCAAGCGCGGTTGAATGTTCTGGCTGAAATTGCAGAGCGGCGTCTGACAACTGCAGTCGTTCAAGGGCTTCATGTAAGTGTGGCACATCTTCTCCATTTCTGCAGAATAATCCGGCAAAAACCATTGGCTTGACTGTTTTATAGCCAGGCAATTGTTGGGCCTGATACTTGGTATGGGTGATGGTATCCCCTACTCTGGCGTGGCTGATGTCTTTAAGCCCGGTGATAATATAGCCGATTTCACCTGCTGAAAGCGTTTCGCTTGCGCAATATTTGGGATTAAAATATCCAACTTCTAATACTTCGGTATGTGTTTTTGTCCCTAAAAATATAATATGGTCTCCTTTTTTCACTGTTCCGCTTTTAAGTCGGATAAAAGTGATGACTCCGCGGTAATCGTCGAAGTTCGAATCAAAAATAAGCGCTTGGAGAGAAGGGTCAACGTCGGGCTGTAGAGACGAGGTTAACCTCGTCTCTACGGGCGGAGGGATGCGTTCTATAATTGCGTTTAATATTTCAGCGACACCTTGGCCTGTTTTCCCAGATGCGCGCAAAATATCTTCTTTTTTGCATCCTAATAGCGAGATAATTTCTTCTTCTGCTTTTTCTGGATCTGCGTGAGGCAGATCTATTTTATTGATCACTGGAATAATTTCAAGATTTTGATCTAATGCAAGATATAAATTTGCCAGTGTTTGAGCTTGCACGCCTTGAGTCGCGTCAACAAGCAAAATCGCGCCTTCAACAGCGGCAAGCGAACGCGATACTTCATAGGTAAAGTCAACATGACCAGGAGTGTCAATGAGATTAAGTTCATACATTTCGGATTTTAGTTCCCACTGCATTCTAGCCGGCTGGAGCTTGATCGTAATGCCGCGCTCGCGTTCTAATTCCATGGAATCAAGGATTTGGTCCTTCATGTTGCGTTTTTCAATGGTGCCGGTCAGTTCTAAAAATCGATCCGCAAGGGTCGATTTTCCATGATCTATATGCGCGATAATGCAAAAATTACGAATATGCTCAATGTCCATACTCTACATATCTATTTATGGAACAACTTTTTAAGCGTTGAAAATTCTTCAACTTTTGCAACCACACTATACCCTATATACGCACAGCAAAAAACGCAAGCCGAGACAAACGCTTGAATTAATAATCCGGAAACAGTGCGCGTATCAACATAGTGCGCTACAGCATAGAGCATACCATAGGCAAGCCAGCCGGCAATCATTGCGCCAATACTGATTTTGCTTACGTTTTTTAAAATACGCTCGTCATCCAATTCCCCTATTTGAATGCGCAGTAAAATCCATAACACTGATGCGTTGAAAATACTTGCAATGGAAAATGCCAGCGCAAGCCCTGCGACGCCGAAATGAGTACTTAACAGTAAAGAGCCGATAATATTTATCACAATAGAAAGCAAACTGACAATAACCGGCGTTTTGGTATTGTGATTTGCGTAAAAAGAACGCGCTAAGAGGGGCACAATTCCTTGAGCGAATAATGATACAACAAAAAAACTTAATGTCTGAATAGTCATGACAGTGTCTTCCCAATCAAACTTTCCGTATCCCAGAATCAACCGCACAATTTGCGCGCGTAAAATAAGGATAAGAATGGAAGCCGGGATAATAACAAATAAAATCCTTCTTAAAATCGCTGAAAAATGTTCAACAAATTCTTTGATATCATGTTTTGCGAATGAAGCCGCAAACACAGGCAATGCCGCTATCGCGTACGGAATGGCGATGATGCCGTAAGGCGCGGACTGAAAATCAAATGCCCAATAATACGCCGCAACTGATCCTGAAAGGAGGGTTGACGCGATAATGGTATTGACGATTTCATTGAGTTGCACGCCGATCATTCCGATGGTGCGCGGAATCATAAGAGCGATGATTTTTTTGACATGCGTATTTGTCCACTGCACGGTAAACCGATAGCGGTATCCCAATTGCGCCACATCAACCGTTTGAACCAACACATGAAGGAGCGCGCCTAAAATAACACCGCATCCTAAAGAAAGAAGACCGAATCGAGGCGCAAACACAATCCCGATAATGATTCCGACGTTATACAACACCGGAGCAAGCGCGAACATTTGAAATCTTCGATATGATTGCAAGATACCGGAAAAGATACTGCTGATTGCTAAAAAAAATACTCCTATGAGCATGAAGCGCGTGAGGGAAACAGACAAAGCCAATGTGGGAGCGTCAAATCCTGGTGTCATCACGCGCATTACCGAAGGCGCGAAAATCATGAGCGCAATAATCAATACTGAAATCCCAATTAATAAAATATTCAGCATTGAATTGGCAACATCCCAGTGCTTATGTTCAAGTGTTTCATCTCCTTGAGATAAAAACTCCACAAAAACCGGAATAAAGGCAACAGATAGCGCGCCTACGAATAATGTATTTGAAACCAAGTCAGGTAAACGGAACGCGGCGTAATAGGCATCTGTTACATTGCTTGCGCCGTATTCATACGCCAAGAGCTGATTGCGAACCAATGCGAGGAGTTTTCCGATCAGTGTAAAAAAAGCGATGATGAGCGCACCTCCAGCTATGGTTGATTGAAGTTTTTGAGTAACTCGTTTTACCATGATTACGAAATTTTAAAAAAATATTACTATTTAAATATCAAATACAACTCCCCATGCGATATCTTGTTCTAACGGCTGAAAGAGTTTAGCTGAATACGGGGTAAGTTGCAACGTGCCTTGCGATGCTTTATGCCAATACGGGTCAATCGTTCCATTACTACTTCGGAGCGTTGAAGAAATAGTCGCAGGCCCGCTTCCTGATTGCCTTTGAATGAGTATGCTATATCGGGCGGTGTCTTTTGCAGTCAGGGTAAATGGAAGTTTATATGAAAACGTGATTTTTTTTGTTTCTCCCGGGTTGAGCCACTGATAGGCGCCAAAAACCGTTTTCCCCCATTCCTGCGTGATTCTGATATCATTTCGTTCATTTAAGAGCGGATTTTTTTCATATTCAATCAAATCAGCATCTGCCTCAAGTTCAACCTCCGGTTCTTTGAATGTTATTTTGTATGTTTGCACATCTTTTTCAACCGAGATTAACGCGCTGTTTTGTGGCACGTACAGACGGAGGTAACTGATATTGCGGACAAATGAGAATTTTTTTTCAGGAACAGCTGTGTGGGTTCGTTCAATCGTAACAGTTGAAATGACTGACCCATCATTTTGGATAACCGCTTCTTGGGTAATGGTTTGTTTGATATCTGCATTGGATTTTCCGCCTGCAATATTGCTGTCAACGAGCATGAGATAATCTTGAGGAGCTGATTTTATGCTTCCGGCCCATCCTTGTTGTTCAAGCCATAGCTGTAAATCTTCATGACGCGAGTAAAGCTGAATGTCTCGTGAGACCAGAGAGGTGGAAAGTAAAGAAAAAATATCTAAAAATTGTTTTGGCTCGGCATCAATCACTCGCTGGATAACGATAGGAGTCATCACAGCAATGATTTTTTTAGGCATGTTTTCTTGCTTGTCGTAATCTTCTTCCACTTCTTCTTGCACGACATCAAAAAAATTATCAGCAGAAACAGTTCTGCCGAATTCAGGCAATTCGATCGGTCCGGTAATGGATAGGAGTTTTTGCATGAGGGTGGCATTGATCGCAATGACCTCGTCAACAGTCGGGCCGCCTGATTTTTCATAAAACCATGCGATTTTTTTTGCCGAGCTGGGAAAATCCGGGAACCAGTTTGCATCATGAAATTGCCATTGCGGATTCACCACCCACAATGGCTGGGGAGCGGCAACACGCGCGGTTAATTGATTTTGCAAATCATAGAGCCCGCCTCCCGGGATTTCAATATGCACAATTTTTCCCCTGTCAATATCAACCAATGCGAATGACCCTAAAAATCCTCCAGTGGGCCGCAATTCCGTATTGTTTTGAAATACAATCAGCGCGCGATGGGTTTCGTCGTTTCCGAGAAGGATTTTAATATGATGAAGAATATCAGCGAGTTCAATGGTCGTTTTTTGCATGAGCGGAAGAATGGTTTGAAGTTGGCTCCAGTACGATTGAGCCGAACGCGGCACATACGACATATTTACCTCTGTGGCTCGCTGATTGACAAGCGCGATGCGAGGCCGAATACGGATGAGTGATTCTTCAAGCGATTCAATTTTGTGTATCAGGTTTGATTGAGCGGTATCATCGCTTTGAGAGTTAGCCAGCCCTTCAAATGGTTTTGTATCAGGCGTAAATGCATTGCCAATATCAAAAATGTTCCCTTGAGTGAATTGGGAAAGCGCGTTTGTTAAATCCGCGCCTGCAAGCGTGAGTTGCGTGCCGATTTCCAATAATGTATCCGCAGTGTCTCCTTGCGGAGTAAAACGCGATAACGCATCCGCGATAATGCCGGCGCTTTTAAATGAGGATTGGGCTTTGAGAAAATAGGTATGAGCATTTTCAAGCGTGCCGGAGAGTTGTTCTAATTGTATGTTTTCAGGATGATCGGAAAGCTGTCGCAGTTCTTTGATTGCTTGTTCCGTATGTGCCACAACTCCCTGCTTTGCATGAGACGCAATGCCGAACGCTTGGATAGGCGCTGTAACAACGAGCGATATGGCGATGTAACTTGCTATTACTTTGACATACGGGTGCACAAACCCGTGAGTGGTGAATCGCGGTGAAGATTGTTTTGCAGGCGGTTCTTCCTGGCGGTTTTTTATATGGGTGGCGCGTGAAAACAGCCGGCATAACGCAATGATCGGAAAAATAAGGCCGTAACAGATATCAATAATCAGGCGGCCTAAAGCAATAAGAAAGGCATCAAAAATATTAGCAGACGCGAAAGCTGTGCGTTTTCTTTCACGCGAATACACGCGATCCGCTTGGCTTGAATTCGTGCGCAGAGAAGATGTTAAATCAATATTTTTTGCGCGCGACTTGCGCGGACTGGATCGTTGCCATGTCCATGAGTGTTTTTTTTGCGATTGTTTTTCTTGGGATTTTTTTTCAAAGTCAGCGATTTCCTCTGCGGCTCGTGTAAGTTTTATTTCAAAAAGATCAAGCGCGTGTGAAATATCCACGCGGTTTAAAAACGCATCCCGATTGAAACTTCGTATCTGTTGTTTTGCAAGGGTTGTGTGATCAAAATAGGGATGATTAAAAATACGCTCACACTGCTGTTCTATAGCAGAAAGCCGGCTCCTGTACTCAAAGGCGTTTTTTCGATTCATACACAAACAAGAAGGTTTTCACCTTCGATCAATGTCATTGTACTCACATAGAGAGTATATCACAGATACGATCATTGTTTCGAATTGAATATCTGTTGATAACATTCGATTGTTTGTTGTCCTGTCGTGCGCCATGAAAATTGCGTTGCGCGATGAATTCCTCTTCGCGCGTATTCTGATAAAACATCAGGATGTGATAGACACCGAACAATGGTATGTGCAATGTCCTTTGGATGGTCAGGCGATACGCGCACGGCGGCGTCTTCTGCTATTTCCTGCAAAGATCCCCTATCGCTGATAAGAACAGGTGTACCATGGCTCATGGCTTCAAGTACTGGTAAGCCAAATCCTTCATAGCAGGTGATATACATAAAAAACGTTGCGTTAGCATAAAGAATGGATCGTTCTTCATCTGTTATTTCCCCTATCCACTGAATGCGGGAATGAATATCAGGATATGTTGTACAAACCAATTGTTCAAGCTGGGAATGAAAAACATCCTGTCTCCCCGCAATAATGAATGGATAAGTGGCAATCGTGGGGTCTGTATCGCATGCCATCATATATCCTTGTATCATGGCAGAAAGATTTTTATGCGGATATGCCGCACCGATGTAAAAAAGATAGTGATGCGACACAAGATGCAAGCGATTCAAATATGCGTGTTGAACTTCTTGTGCCACAGGATTTACTTGGGCAACACCTTCGTGTATCACAGAACATTTTTTTTGCGCGTGCGGATAGTAAGAAAGAATATCATCGCGCGTATGGTTTGATACCGCAATAATATGGCGCGCGCGTTTGATTGCGCGTGCGAGCGTTAATCGGTATCCCCACAGTTTTAGGCGATACATCGCGTGCGAGTGGTGTGTCGCGTATTCTGTTGGGAATTTGTGAATAATCATGTCATGGATTGTCATCACAAAGGGCTGTTTGGTAAATAGCGGAACAGTAAAATGCGGAAAATGCATGAGGTCAATATGTTTGCGAAAAATAATCCATGGCAAAAGAAGTTGTTCTTTAAGAGTATACAAGCGGATATCAACCATTTTTTTGTGAAAATGAGGATTGGTCGGCTGATATTCTCTCCAGCCCTGTTTGCTTACAAAAACAGTATACTCGTTTTCGGCATCCAATCGTTCGAGTTCAGCTATGAGATGTTTTAAATACTGGCCGATTCCTCGACCATAGGTGCCATATAACCGTGCGTCAATTCCAATATGCATAGATGGTATAATTATATTTGCATGCATTCCCACCATTCGCGGGCCGCTCGTTCCCATGTGAATTGTCGCGCCCGTTCCGTACCTTTGCACATTAGTTCATTGCGCAGTGCAGTGTCGTTGTGCAGTTCTTGTATGGCTTTGAGCCATTGGAGCGGCTGATACGGCGAGATGAGCAGTCCCGCATTGTCAACAACTTCAGGGATACTGGTTGTATTACTTGCGATCACCGGAGTTCCTCCTGCCATTGCTTCAAGAATCGGCAAGCCGAATCCTTCGAATAAGGATGGATAAACCAAACAGTCAGCAAGGGCGTATACACCAGGTTTATCTTGCTCTTGGACAAAAGGAAGATCAGATGAACCAATAAGAATAAGCGGAAGCGGAAGATTGTGCCGTATACTTGAAAGTAATGTTATATTTTTTCTCGCATTGCCGTAAAAGCCAAGGATAAACGCAGGAGGAAGATGGTATTTTTTTTGAATATAGCGTTTGTGTTTTTCAGACGGTGGTGTAAAAAATCGTTCATCCACTCCCTCATGGATGATTGTTATCTTTGATTCTGGAACATCAAACATTCTTATCATATCATGCGCGGTAAATTCGGAAACAGCAATAATATGATGCGCGTTCGCAATCATCTTGCGTATACGAACCAGCGCATGCCACATCCGTTCTTTCCATGAATACGCTTCTGGATAATGGAAAATCGAAAGATCATGAATCGTGAGAACATACGGACTTGATGTCGCGGAAATGTTCCAATTCGGGAGCCATGTGATGTCCGGTTTGGCGTTTCGGAACGCAAGCATATCTATTTGTGGCGCGTTGCATCCCACAAGGAGCATATGTAACAGGATGTTGGGGAGATGCGTGCGACATAGAGTACCTTCTTGCGCGAGCCATGGAGCATTGCGTTTAATATTTTCAAACGCTTGATCATTTCTACCGCTCACAAAGAGACGTATATCGCATGAAGCGGACAGAGGACACTGCAAAATCGCGCGAGTCATTTCTGTCGCATACCATGAAACCCCTCCCCATTTGCGTTCAAGTAAAGATCGCGCATCAATGCAGATATTCATATACTTTAATAGTAATCACCAAATAATGATGTGGTGCTCGCGTCTTTTTGTTTGATCACCTGCACAATATACTCTTTTATTTCTTGCTCAAATCGTTGTTTACTAAAACGCATTGCATGGGCGTGGATGGTTTGAGGATCAAAATCGTTCGGCTGAAAACGGATAATGGAATGGGCAAGGGCTTCCCATGATTGTTCTTCAAAAAAAACGCCTGTAATGTGGTTGTGAATGGTCTCTAAAAATCCACCGGCATGATACGCGATAACCGGCTTTCCCACGGCCATCGCCTCGACAGCCGCAATGCCGAAATCCTCTTCTTGGGGTTGAATAAAGGCAATGCAATTCTGATACAGTCGCCATTTGTCTTGTTCTGATATCATGCCTGTGAAATGGATGTTGGGTTGGGCTTTTTTCTGTAACATTCTCATTTCTTCTCCTGTGCCCGCGACAACCAATGGAATGCCGAGCTCGTTAAATGCTTCGATCGCGATGTCAACGCGTTTGTACGCTTTTAGTCGGCCCAGTATGAGATAATAGTTTTTGTGCTCAAATGATGGTTGTTGGGATTCGACATCAACAGGAGGATAGATAACCGTGCTTTCTCTGCCATAGTATTTTTTTATGCGTTGGGCTACAAATGCCGAGTTCGCAATAAAAAAATCCACCCGTTGCGCGGCCAAATAATCCCACTGACGGAGTTTTGTTAGGATGAGGGGCAAAAAGGATTTGATAACAGCGCTGTACTGCAATTCATCAGTATAGGTATTTGCGTCGCTCCATAAATAGCGCGTCGGCGTATGGCAATAGCAAATATGCTTTGCTCCCGGGCGCACCAACACCCCTTTAGCAAAAGCCGATGCATCTGAAATTACGAGATCAAATTTTCGAAGATCAAGCCGTTCTATTGCCGATGGCATGAGAGAAAGATACCACTTGAAAGATTGTTTTGAAAAAGGAAGCGATTGGATAAATGAAGTGATAATGGCGCTGGTTTTAAATTTTTCTTTAAGTGTTGATGTATCATGAATCAGTGTAAAAATAGGCGCCTTCGGATACATGTGGGTAAACGAATCAAGTACTTGTTCAGCCCCGCCAAGTTGGTTTAAATGGTCATGCACCAAGGCAATTCTCATAGACACGTTATTTTAGAGAAATTGGCTTGTTTGCGCAACTGGCGCTATACACAGGTTTGCGAATAAAAAAGACGTCCCCCTCAAAAGTTTTGAATTATGAAATACCGTTGTAGAGACGTGCCGTTGTCTGCTCGCCATTGGAGGAGCACGTCTTGAGTAAGTATATACCGCTTTTAGACGCCCCAGCGGGGCGTCTCTACATAATATATTCATTATGCGACGTTTTTGCGTGAGATAACGACCCACGGAGTTTTGAGGATAATGCCGATATCAAATGTCAGTGACCAGTTTTCAATATAATACATATCCAGCCGAACTTCTTCTTCAAATGATAAACTTGAGCGACCTGAAATTTGAGCCATGCCTGTAATACCTGGTTTAATGGAATGAACTCGTTTATGGTGGTGTTCGTAACGTTCAACCTCTTCTGGTTCATGGGGGCGTGGGCCCACAATACTCATATCGCCTTTTAACACATTATAAAACTGGGGTAGTTCATCAATGCTGTATAGTCGAAGAAACGTGCCTATTCGCGTAATGCGCGGGTCATGTTTCATTTTAAATAACGGGCCTTCGCGCTCATTTTTTTCTATAAGATTTTTTTTCATTTCATGGGCATTGTTTACCATAGAACGAAATTTGTACAGCGAAAACGGTTTGCCATGCAGTCCGACTCGTTTGAGTTTCACGCATATCGGTCCTCTGGAATCGCACATAATCAACAGCGCCACGATGATACATAAAGGGACACACGCAATAAGCATGAAACCTGAAAAAATAATATCAAATACTCGTTTGCCGATCCTCCCCCATCCGTCAAGCGGTGTGTGTTTGATATGAATGAGTGGCGTTCCCATGATGGTGATAATATCAATATTTCGCAAATGAGCATCAAACACATCTGCCACATAATAAAAATTTTTATGCGCGTCTTGCGCGGTAATCATGCATTGTTCCGTGATTTCACGAGGCGCGTGCGGATCCATAAGTATCACGCTTGTAATAGAGGGATTGGCTAATTCTTTTGTAAGTTCTGGTACGATTTCCGGTGATAAAGGTAGAGTTTTATACGGCATAATGCCCCATTGCTTGTTAGCGCGAAGTGAATTGAAAAATGTTTCAGTAAATCCATTACTGCCGATAAGAAGCGCTTGCTCAAGCCCGTATGAATGGCGATGGAACGACTGCCTAATGTTTCGAAGAATAAATCGTTCTAAAGCGATAAGGATAATGGCAAATCCCCATCCCATTAAGATGATAAATCGGGAATCAAACAGTTCTCGTTGGACAAACATCCAAACAGTGATGAATAAAAACCCGCCAGTTGATCCTAAAAATATTTTTGCGAGAATATCAATGAATCGTTTTGGCTCAGGAATCGTATACAATCCAGCTATAGAAAATACGAGAATCCAGACACAGGCGATACCTAATACAGTGCTGAAATACACAGAGAAAGGTAAACTAAAAATCACCGGACGCAGTTCAGTGACGAAGGGATGCAAACGCGCTGAATAGGCAAGAAGTCCTGCCACAACAAGGGTGATATAATCAGCGATCAGTGCAAGTACGGAAAAAAGAATATCCGAACGACGCATACAAAGTAGAATCTGAAGCACGAAGTACGAAATTCGAAACCATTATTTGTTATCGAGTGAGCGCTTATGGGACTGTCGCCGAATGCCATATTTGGTATAAAACCTTAAATTTCGGTCAATTTCTCCGAACAATTCTTCGCTAATGTATCCACATTACCTCAAAATTTTTCGTAAAAATTTCCTCGCACGAAGTTCGCGAAGCGTAATTTAAGATTTTCTCCTCAAAAGAGCATTTTATAGTTCCGGCATTCGGGAACCTATAAGCCGAGTTCTGTCCTCCTGCGTTGCCGGAACGCAGAATGGATGATTATCTATCTGGGACTCATATTGCTATGGGCCTCGAACGTCTTTTTGACTTTCACCAGGAAGGGTTTACCAACAATACTCTTGCATTGCAATAAGGTGGAATACCTTTCTGCCATGATAAAAGAGTCACCAATGTTACCATTGGGGTTGCCGTTAGCCGCCCTCACTCTGTGGGGTATTGCGACATCGCGACACTTTTCACCTTTGACCCGCACTAACTTTTGCCATGTTTGCGTACACACCATGAAAAGCGCAATCATGTACCCATACACACGCATTTTGGGGCAAAAGTTAGTGCGGGCTTGTATTGTCTCTGTGGCACTTTCCCTGGGCTTAGCATCTGCGCATGCCTGAACACACATTCACGCGCTTTGGTACACCCGGTGGCCGTTAGCCACTTCCGCGACCCCGCACCTATTATTGGGTATTTTACTCTGGCGAGTAAAATAAGGATTATGTATGTACATTTTTTGAAGCTATTTCAATAGTGTTCTGTTGAAAAGCGATAACTTTCCCAATAATAGATGCGGGGGGTGCTCGGACTTTCCTCCCCAAAGATAAGGTTTTACCCTTACTTTAGAGCAATCATCCAGTTCCCGAATTATTTATATCATACTAATAAACCTGTATTTTGTCAATTATTCTTATGTTCTTGTTTTTCATGAATATCAAGCGCTTTATTTACCAGCGCATCTGCATGTTTATTGCGTTCGCGAGGAATTGCGGTAAATGTGATATGAGAAAATAAGTGGCATATATTCCATACTTTGATAAATAATTTCCCAAGCTCTGCATCTTTTACTTTGTATTCACGATTCAGTTGTTTGACCACAAGTTCGCTGTCGAGAAAGCAGTGTATGTGTTTGATTCCTTTTTTATGCGCGTATTCAAGGCCTGCCAGCAGAGCTTGATATTCGGCTTGATTATTTGTTGTTGTGCCGATGTATTTTTTTATTTCGTGCACAATATTATTTTTTTCATCATACAATACAGCGCCGATTCCTGCATGACCAGGATTTCCACGCGCTCCTCCGTCTGTATAGAGTGTGTATATCATACATCAGTGTTTTTAATATCAACCAATCGTAATTGAAGTGTCGTATGGCCATTCCATTCGTTTATATTAATTTCATACGCAATATCAATGTGTTCGTGGAGCGCGATGCTTTCTGCCCATTGTCCAAAACGAAAACCGATTGCCTGGTGAGTATGAACCCCGTCTGAAAGCGTCATTTTGAGATGCTGAAGATCTGACCCCATGGTTTGAAGAGACATAATTTCAAGATTGCGTGTACAAAAAAGAGGGTGTGGGTTTCCAATGCCATACGGAGCGCATTTTTTAATTTCATATGCAATATCAAAGCCGATGTCAGCTAATGATAATTCAGCATCAATGGCAAGATGTGGTATGAGTTCATGCTCTGCAAGCATAGCGTCGGCATGATCATTCATGCGTTTACAAAAAAGATCAATATCTTTTTTATGTTTAAAGGTAAAGCCGCACGCTTGAGCATGTCCGCCAAAGTTCGCGAATAAATCAGGGCACACCGCACCGATTGCCTCTATAATATTATACTGTGGGATACTTCTTCCTGACCCAAGGTATCCTTTAGGACTTGTTCCAATAACAAAAGACGGACGATGGTATTTAGAAACCAATTTCCCTGCGACAAGTCCGACAAGCCCAACAGGCCATGTAATTCTTTTGCTAATTGTTGGGCTGTAATAAAATCTTTTTCCATAAGCAGAGCGATCGCGGTATTTGCGTGTTCCATTCTGCCTGCGGCATTGATGCGCGGAGCGATCATAAACCCGATATGATAGGTATCTATGGACTCTTGCACAATAGCAGATTCAATGATTAAAGCACGGAGCCCGATGCGTTGAGTTTTTTGAAGAACAGTCAAACCGTATGAGACCAATGTTCTGTTTTCTCCCACCAATTCCATGCAATCAGCTACAGTCGCAATGGCGACAAGATCTAATGACCATTTCTCAAATGCCTCGTCAATGAGTTTCGGGTCTTTTTTTCGAAACGCTTGGATGAGTTTAAACACCACCCCGGTTGAACAAAGATGTTTAAATGGGTATGACTCGGAACTGAAATGAGGATTGAGCGCGGCGTAAAATTCAGGAAGCTTTTCTGGTTCATGATGATGATCAAGTACGATTGTCGGAATGCCTTGTTGCTTGAGCAGTGCGATTTCTTCCACGCTTGTGGATCCGCAATCAACTGTAATCACTAATTCTTTTTTTTGTTCAATAAACTGATGAACTGTGTTCATGTTGAGTCCGTAGCCCTCTTTATCTCGATGCGGAAGAAAAATATCAATCTGCTCGGCGCCAAGTTTTTGCAACAATTCACAGAGTAAAATCGAACTGCACACGCCATCGGCATCATAATCGCCGTGAATAACGATGTGTTGTTTTTCTTTGATCGTTTCGGTTATTTTTTCACAAATGATATGCATCTGGGAAAACAAAAAAGAATCCACGCTGTCGCGATCATATGATGGAGATAAAAAAGAGAGCATATCCGCCTCGGGGATATCTCTATTTTTGAGTAATTGAAAAATGATCTGCGATAGTGTCGCTGGTTCTGGTTGAGTAGATTTTTTTTTGATATCCCATGTTGCCATAAAAGTTTAGTATTGAGACGCCCCTATAGGGCATTTCTACTATTATAAAAAAGGGATAGCTTTGCGCGCGATTGCCTTTTCCTCGTTTGTTTCAATGGTAAGGATATGAAATTTTTTTATCCATGGATAACTTTTTTCAAGAGACGCAAGAGTAAACGGATCCCCTGTGCCAATGCCACCGCTTATGACAAGAGCGTCAACGGTTTCGAGTATTGCGCTATACGCCCCGATATATTTTGCCAGTTTATACAAAAATAGATCAAATGCCAGTCGAGCTTTAGGATGATTTTTTTTGACTTTTTCGATAACTTCTAAAAAATCCTGCGTTTTGAGCATGCCGGCAAATCCTGATTCATGGGAGATGAAATGTTCAATATCAACTCCCTTTTTTTGAAGATAGACAAGTAGTCCGGGATCAATATCTCCGCAACGCGACATCATCATCAACCCTTCCATTGGGGTGAACCCCATGCTTGTATCTATTGGTTTTCCTTTTTTAATGGCTGTGATGCTTGCTCCGCCACCAAGATGACAGGTAATGAGATTGATGTCATTTTCTTTTTTTTGAAGAAGGCGGGCTGTTTCTTGTATAAGATATTCATGCGAAATGCCGTGGAAACCATAGCGCCTAATTCCATCTTCAAAATAATCAAACGGAATGGCGTACATCTGCGCGCGTTTGGGAAGAACGCTAAAAAATGCTGTGTCAAAAACGGCAATATGAGGAATAGCTGACAGCCATAAGCGCGCGGCATTGATTCCTTCAATATTGTAAGGATTATGAAGCGGCGCGAGTGCATTGCAGGTAGTGATATTTTTTATCACATCAGCATCAATCACAACCGGAGCGCTGTATTCATTTCCGCCATGAACAACGCGGTGCCCTACGGCTTCGATAATATCAGGGTTACCAATTTCGCGCAAAACGTGTTTGACTCCTGTTGCCACAGAACCATTCCATGATAAAACACCGCGATTCACCTCTCGTTCGTTTCTGTCATATAAACCGAATTTGATGCTTGTACTACCGACATTTAAAACAAGAATCATAGAGTGAATGACAAAATCCACATGACAACTATCAAACTCATAGTATTAAGGATTGTCATTTGAGCTTTGACATTCATGTGATATGTGTCATGTGGGTTTTGTTATTATAACTTCTCCTTCTCCGCCCATTGGGATGCCGGAGGCGTTTCCTTCATCAGTATCAATGTGCATGTGCCATTGGAATGTGGGATGTGTGCGAATAATAACATGCTCAAAAATAACACCTCTCTGCTCGGCAACGCGAACAGAGACCTCTTGACCATGGGCCAATCCAAGTTTTTGGGCTTTATCAGTATTACAATGGATATGGCGTTGTGCCACAATAACGCCTGTATCAATCCGCACTTGTCCTTTTGGTCCGATAAGTATTAATCCTCCGGGAGTGTCTTCCAAATCGCCAGATAATTTTATCGGCGCTTGAATACCAAGTAAATAGGCGTCTGCCCATGATAATTCTATTTGAGTTTGTTCTCTGAATGGGCCAAGATAGCGAATAAGGTTATGGTCGCATGTTTTGCCAAATGTAAATGCCTCACACCCTGCTTTAGCAAAACTTTGTTCTGTTTGAATTTCTATTTTTTCTTGATACGCGTATTGCTCTTTTTGAGAAAGTTCTTTAACCGTGGTAAATTCATATCCTGTGCCAAATAAAATATCCGCATGTTTTTGTGAAAGATGGATATGTCGCGCAGAGACCTCAATGGGGATAGTGAGCATAGGATTTAGAATGTTGCCGAGAGTATTTCAAGAGCTGTTTTTGCGGCTTCAGCTCCTTTATTATACTCGTCATCCGATGTTCGCGCGATGGCGTCTTGTTGGGTGTAACAGCCGATAACTTCGTAAATAATAGGAGTTGAATATTCAACCATTAAGTCCATGATTTTTCTTGAAACCTCGTTCATGATCATGTCAAAATGATTAGTTGCTCCTTTAATAACCACTCCAAGCGCAATCAGGCAGTGATACGATTTCGTATCTAAAAGCTTTTTGCATGCAAGCGGGATTTCAAACGCTCCAGGCACTTCAATGACATCAATCTGTGCTGAATCAACGCCGTTTTGAATCAGTTCTTGAAAACACCGATCTTTCAGCGATTGAGTCAGATCAGAATTAAACTTTGATCTAACAATGGCAATGCGCCACTCTTTACTCACCTCGACCTGTGATGATGTCTTTGGTATGTGCATAGGAAAAAATTATGATTTGAAGTGAGGAAGTAATTTTTCAATATATTTTGCCAATACGTCAACTTCGATATTAACGCTATCGCCTTCTGAAAGAGACGAAAGGTTTGTGTGATCCCATGTGTACGGAATGATAGCAATGGTAAAAGAGTTATGTTCCGCAGTCACAATAGTAAGAGAAATGCCATTAACAGCGATTGATCCTTTTTCAACAAGATATTTTGAGAGCGACGGATCAAAATCAATAGTAAAAATATAACTGTTTCCTTCTGGTTCCACACTGTGTATTGATCCCATCCCATCAACATGGCCCTGCACGATGTGCCCTTCAAAAACATCTGCAGGCCCTAAGCATGGTTCAAGATTAACTGTATCGCCTGCGCGCGCCTTGCCAAAGGTTGTTCGATAGAGTGTTTCAGGAATCGCTTGAAATTCAAACCATCCGTCATTATGGGCAACAATAGTAAAACAGGTTCCATTTACTGACATGCTTGCTCCTTGGTGAATTTTTTTTTGGACATCAGCAGAAGTAACGGAAATACGGAACAATCCATTATGATTGGATAAAATCGTGCCGACGTCTTTAATAATTCCGGTGAACATACTTATGTTGGTTTATGCAGATAATCATTTAATCCTTTACCAAACTGTTCCCCTACCATGCAGTGAGTTGTATCAAACTGCGCGCTATCAACCCATGTATATGACGCGTGTTCAGATGAGATCTGTATATCTCCTGTGATATACATGCCTTCATATAACAGTACAATCGCGCGGATTGGCGTATTGTCATCGAATTTTCCAGTTCTGGATGTAAATCGCAGGATCGAGGGATTTTGTGGCGCTATGGTATAGGTTATGGTTTCTCCCAGTTCTTCCGTGATTTCGCGTGTTAAAATATCAGTAAAATTCTTTTCCCATTCTCCCACATTGATGCGTCCTCCCGGAAGATCATATCTATGTGATTGAGTACTTGATTCTAATAATAATATCTGATCGCCTTTTCGTAATAAGAGTTTGATACTGACATGCACAAAAATTCTACTTTTCGGATCAAGATTATTCATAGTAGTTGAAAACCTGTTACTCTTTATTCATTGGCGACATCCACAGTATACCGAAGATATGAGCATAAAAGCAAGAAATCAAAAAACGGTTACCTGAAAGGAAAACCGTTTTTTATCCCCTTCCATCTGATGGCCGTAATAGTGAATAAAAGGCCATGATGTAAGAGTAAACGTTGGGCTCTAAAAAATATTTAACTATTTATATATATAAATAGTTAAATATTTTTTACATTGACCAATATTTATGCGTTCCATATCCGCCAAAAAAGCATAAAAACGCTAAAAATAAGTATGCAAGTAAAAATGCTGTCATACCAGGGCGCTCTTGTTCATTATGGAAGTGCCAGCCCAAAAAGAAAAAACCTGCCAAAGCCGCAAAATAGAATACATAGACACCAACGAACAGAGTTGTTTGTAAAAATTCTTCTGATTGAATCATATCTCATTATGGTAGACCGCGATAATCTGTCGGTCATCTAAACGAATAGTACGTTGACTATTGTACCAGTTTGCAATAGATTTGTCAATAGTTTGGTAAGAATAGGTATATTTTTCCCCTTTTCTCGTACCTGGATCATTGGTAATAAACTCGGATGTTGCTTCGTTATAGCCCTGAATAACCAGCATGTGGTATAAAGGTCCCTTACCGCTAAAATTTGGGTTATGAAGGGCTCTTCCAGCCGTAGGTGCTATGATCACCCCTCCTGTGGCTATAATTGTCTTTAAATCGTCAATTGTGGGGTCTTTGTGTACTGTAACGTTTTGTAAACCAAAAAAATCAGTTAAAATAAGGGCTGTTTGTTGGGCGTCAGTATCAATATAGTCGCCAAATGTCTTGATTTCCCAGTCCTTGATGGCATTGAGCTCTTGTTCTTGCTGGTTTTTTGATACAAACCGTTTGTTTTGCGCCCAAAAAGCGGCCATAAGAACGGCCGCTTCTTCGCAAAAATTCTGATACGGCTCATTCCAATTTGAGCTTGGGGCTTGGCTGGTAAATGGAACATCCCACAGTATTGTTGTTTTTTCTATGTGAGGATCTGCAGTCGGTTTAGGAACGAGAGTGTTATGTGTGTTTGTATTTTTGAGAATAGGCGATGGCGCGCTCTCGTTTGTTTTTTGAATCGGTTCTTGAGCAGGAGCGACAACAGCCGGAGGGCTGTATGATTCTTGCCCGGAAAATACATATGAATTCTCTTGTTTGACTAATTTATAGAACGCAAAAAAAACACTTGCTCCGCCAATAGCACAGGCAAGAAATATACTCGTTATGGTTCGCAATGAGGGTCTCATATCTATTAAGACGAATGTAGTCCGAAATCGTTACCCTCAATATATCACATCTATTGAGACAGATTCTTCGTTTTTCTCTAATCCTCGGGAGTAGGGATGTGAACCCCAATTACCAGGACTCCTGCGACAAATCTCGAGGACATGGATTCGAACCATGATTACCAGGGCCAGAACCTGGCGTCCTACCATTAGACGATCCTCGAATTTTGCGCGGGACACATGAGAGGACACCCGAGAATTAAAGAAAAACATTATCAATCCGCAACCGCGCCTTCAAACGTTTCAAGCACGACAGCGAGAACATCATCCTTATTCGTATCGGTCTTGATTGGTTTTTCTTCTGACGCAATGGTGCGTATATCATATACAACACCAAATACATTGCGCAATGCTTGTTGTACAACTGCTTTATTTTTTTGATTATTGATGATATCTTGGTGAAATTTATAAGAAAAAGCAATAGTAAGGATTGTATTATTCACAGCAATGGGCTGGGCAACTCCCAAAACAAACGAAAGTGACGGGGCGTGATGTTGGATATAATCCAAAACCTCTTCCCATCGCTGTTGAATGGTTTGTATTGTATGGTCAGATTTTTCAGTATGATGTTGTGTTAATGGTTCATGAATAAGCGCGGCGCCAGGACCTGGAGTGGGAGGAACCTGCGGAGCTGACGCGGGTACTGGATTAGTATGATGAGAAGCAGACGTTGCTCGGTTTAATACCATTTCAACGGCAACTAATTCAAGCGGAAGATGAGGTATTTCTGTCATTTTCCGAATATCAGGCATGCGTTGAATAAGCATATCAAGAAAGGTAAAAAGAATACTCCCCTTATCCATGTTCTGATCGCTTATTTCTTGCATCATTTTTTGTCTTATAACAATAACTGTATCTTGGGCAAAGCGTTCGATGTCAACTCCTTCATTAATAAGCTGTTGAATTAAAGAGAGGGCTGAGTCGATTTTTTTATCAAGAACCGCTGTGATCCATTGTTCAATCAACACGCGATCAGAGCGTGGAAGCACTAATCCCGCGTGTTCCCATGTAATTCTTTGCTCTCCCAGTGAAAGTAATTGCCCTAAAATGCTTTCCGCATCTCGTCCACATCCTTCTGCTCGAAGGATAAGTGTGTCAACAACATCTTCCTCTATAGAGGCACCTTCTTTTTCAGCAATCGCCATAAGCCGCGTTTTCAGTTCGGTTGAAGGAAGTTTTTTAAAATCAAATCGCTGGCATCGGGAGATAATCGTTTCCGGAAGTTTATGCACTTCGGTTGTTGCTAAAATAAACAGAGCGTGAGCAGGCGGCTCTTCAATCGTTTTTAACAGCGCGTTGAATGCTTCAGATGTGAGCATGTGCACTTCATCTATAATAAACACGTTATATAATCCTTGTTGGGGAAAGAATTTTACATGTTCTCTCAATTCCCGTATTTCGTTGATGCCTCTGTGAGACGCGGCGTCTATTTCAATAAGATTCAAAGAGCGCCCTTCATTGATTGCAGTGCATGATTCGCATTCATTACATGGCTCGCTTGCCGTGCTTTCCCTTGTTTGGCAATTAATGGTCTTTGCCATAATACGGGCCAATGTTGTTTTCCCCACTCCGCGCGGACCACAAAAAAGATACGCATGGGCAAGGCGATTCATTTTTACCTCCTGCTCAAGCGTAGCTTTTATGTGCTGTTGTCCTATGATCTCAGAAAAGCACTGTGGCCTGTATTTGCGGTAAAGCGTTGATGACATATCAAAAAAATGACAAAACTATAGGGGGCACAGCGCCTACAGTAGAAATATCTCAATGTCAAACTTAATATTTATTCATTTTTGTTATTTATCAGAGAGTATCAAGATCATCTAATGGAGATAATAGATCATGATCTTCTACTGTATTAAGCGCTGGGTATGGTGAGGTGGTGGAAAGTTCTTTTATCACATTTTCAACTGCGGCCCATGAACATTCGCGATTTTGGGGCACTAAAATCACAACTTCATCGCCCAATTCCGCATGGAAAAAAGTTAATGACGCTGTGAGCATGTGATATATTTTTCCTTCTGCAAGAACGCATAGCCTGTTGGTTTCTTCATCTTCAATCAAAACGCCTTTCAAGCGATTGCGTTCAACAGGCCCGGTTTGTTTATACAAAAATCTGCCATCATGCGTAATTGCGAGTTTCAACCGATCACCGCACACTAATTTTGATTTTGACGCGTAATTTGCAGGCACTGAATACCGTTTGGCATCAGGGCCGATCATGTTTTGACCATCAAATTCTCCTTCAACAATATGCCCTTCTTCAGAATCATACGCAGATCCCGTGATATGGGTTGAGGTGTGCGACGCGTTTGACTCTTCGGAAATGCCGGAATCAGAATTTTCAAGAAGCGATCGGGCTGATTTGAGCAGATTTTCTGCTTGTTCTACAAGGGTTGTTACCCGTTTGATAGTATGTTCATGCATAGAAGTTTGTTTTGACTTTGTATTGTATTGATTTTTTGTAAATTGTCAATGGAGCGATGCGGTAGATACTATCGGGACGGCTCAATTGTTGAAAATGTCTCGGCTTTGGCAGTTGATGTCCCAAGTTTTGTTCTTAAAAGAATTTCTTGTTCAATGCTTTTGCGGTCTTTCCCGTATTTCAAGCGTGATAAATCTTTTATCGCTTGGGCAAGCTCGTGACTCCCTTGTTGTGGCGGATATGTTTTCATATCAAATGGCCGAGCCGCTGTGTTATCAATCAATAATTTCATATACACGGTGTATTTTCCCACATTAATCACATCGTATTCGTTAAACACCGGCGCGTATTCTTTTGCGAAAATTTCCGCGTCTTCAACGCCAATGCGGTATGAAATCAGCGTACCAATGTTGCCAAACACAGCATCGCGTATTTTTGTATCATTATTTGAAACAAGCTGGGAAACATACTGATGAGCGACAGTCAAACACAGACGATATTTTCGCGCTTCAGAAAGAATAGTTGCAATGCTATCGGTAACAAAGTTTTGAAATTCGTCAATGTACAAATAAAAATCATGCCGTTCTTTTTCTGGCAGATCAGCGCGGCTCAATGCCGCCATTTGTAGTTTTGCGACAAGGATAAGTCCTAAAAGATTACTATTGACTTCGCCTGTTTTTCCTTTTGAAAGGTTGATTAATAAGATTTTTTTATTATCCATAACATCGCGGATATCAAAACCTGATCGTGGCTGACCGATAATATTGCGCATCATTTCGTTTTCCACAAAGCGACCGACTTTTGAAATAAGATACCCGAGCATTTCGGACTTATGAAAATCAGTTGTTTGCGCCATTTCTTTTTCCCAAAACGAACGCACCACAGGATCGGAAACAAATTGCAATTTATACTCTTGAAACTCTTTATCTGTAAACATGCGAGGAATGTCCGCGATAGTGCCGGGATGCTCTTTATCCGCCATCAGAGTCAGCATCACATTGCGCATATTGTGTTCAAACATAGGGCCGATCATTTCCGGCGGAAACAGTTTATAAAATATTTGAATCATTTCCTGCACCACAAAATCCATTTGCTCTTCTGTTCTGTATTCCAGCATATTCAAGCCGATCGGCCGATCTGTATCACCCGGGCAAAAATACACCACATCATCAACTCGGTCTTTGGGGATATGTTCTAAAATTGAATCAATTAAATCCCCATGCGGATCAATCACGCCGACTCCTTCGCCATTTTGAATATCTTGAATCGCCATATTGGCAATAAGCACTGATTTACCGCTTCCTGATCTCCCAATCAGATACACATGGCGTCTGCGATCTTCGCGTTTGATGCGAATTTCTTTTTTCTGACTGCGATAATCGCTGTATCCAAGCAATAATCCCTCGCGTGGCGTATTTTGAGGTGGCGGAGCTTTTTTTGCTGACAGCCATTCAATATTCGGCGCGTCCATATCAGGATGCGGAAGGTGCCAAATACTGGTAAGTTCTTCTGTATTTAAAATAATTTTGTGGCGTTTGTGAAAGGTTCTATACACAAAAGCGGAAATCATTTTATCATCTCCTTTTATGCGTTTAAATCCATTGCCTTTTTCTCCGGCATCATATTCTGAAAACGCGTTTGTTATACTATTGACGTCAACTTCTGCTTTTCCCGGAGTTGGCGAAGATGCGATAATGCGCACATTTACCTGAAAGGCAAATTTTGACGCCTTTTCCTCTATCCCCTTTACGATCTCTTCTTCCATTGGCGAAAGTTTATACAGTTCTTGTGGCTGTTGTCCTTTTCCCATGGATTTCGAATCATTGCCAAGCACGCTTTGTGTTGCTCCAGCAATGGCTCCGGAAACCGGAGAAAATATTTTTAATCCGGGAACACCCATCCCTGCTTCGGCAAGCGCTTTTTTTAACGACTTTCCTTGTTGCATTTTTGAAGCGATTTGAAGACCTTTTTTCGTCCATTTTCTTTTAATGGGACAGGTAATAATTTGAATAGCGGCGCCTTCTTTTTCCCCTATTTTTGATAATGCATTGGTTAACGCTTCAAGCGGATCGGCGCCATCCATAAGGCGGTATGTTTTGATTGGAAAAAAAGCATGCCGTCTGAACGTTAATGCTGAAACAGTTGTTTCTCCGGTTGGAGAAAAAATATTATAATCAGGAACTTCTTCAATATGTGCTTGATAATACTGGGCATGAATTTGTTGCTCCACATATTGTTTCAGTTCATCTGGCACAATAATATAAAAAGCGATAAGCCCGCGCTCTACAATAATTTCAAATGACATGTATATTTCCGCGCCTTTCCAAAATCGGTTCCACGGTTTAGGCCGTTGGATCCCGGCGAGATTGGCATACATTACTTCAGCCACTGATATCACCTCGGCAAGGTTCTTTTTTTGCCCTTCTTCTTTTTGTTCGCTCCCTTCTTTGGGTAGAATGATTTTTAGAATAGCTGTTCCAAATGTGTGATTCATGCGGTGTCGTTTTCGTATGATAAACCGCGTGATAAAAACAATGCCAATCGCAAGAATAAGCGCTCCTGCAATGCCAAACAACCACCACAAGAGCAGTTCTATTGGGTTCATAAGAGAAGGCGCATCGGACACATTAACCGGCATCCTACGCTGCGATTGCGTTGTCGTTAGAAGCATATAATTCCGGATATATCTGTTCACTTATTTCTTCTGCAAAGCATTTGAGCTCTTGTTCAAGATACGCTTTCTTCACATCCGGAAACAGCGCGTGAAATACATCTCGTAACGCATTTCCTTCTGTAAGGAGATAGAAGAAAGTTGTTTCTGATTCTCGAGCCGAAGAAAAATGAGCATGGTTTAAAATTAAATCAATGATTCTATCTCGCAACGGATTGCTCATAGCCCGGAATTTTTTTTGATGATGTTCATCAAGATTGGCATACGCTTCTCCGCACGAGAGATCTCCAATTTTATGCCATAAAAAAAGATGAGTTACTCTCTCTGTTACCTCGTGCTTTGACGCACGATCAAATTCAATAGGAGATGTTTCTGCTGTATCGCGGGGGGCACCGACAACAGGATATTCTATTATGGCTCGCGGCGGTACTGTTTCAGAAGGAGATTGGACAGGAGGTTCTGATGATGATTCAATAGAAAATTTTCTTTCAAGGGAAGACGGCGTTATTTCTTGAGCTGGGATGATTCGTTTTTCAGGAAGAGTGGTTTGATCTGCCATAAGTGAGTATGTAAATGATACTAATCACTGTCATTTTTAAGTATAGCATATTCCATAACGAACAAGTATATCATTATATCTGTATGTTAAAAAAATTGACAAAAGAGTGAGAAGGTTATACCATTTGCTTTATTCACACGCATTCACAACGTATCAGTCGTTGGAGGGCTGATACGGCAGTAACTCTGATGGGTTACTGTTTTTTTCTTGACAAAACAGGATATAGTATAGTAAACTTTTTACGTTATTTTAGCTTTTTTATCTTTATTATGGCACATACAAAAGCAGGCGGCTCTACCCAGTTAGGGCGAGATTCACAGTCAAAACGATTAGGCGTTAAAAAATACGGAGGCGAATACGTTAAGCCGGGTATGATTATTATCCGCCAGCGCGGAACAAAAGTGCATGCAGGGGTTGGAGTAAAACAAGGTAAAGATGATACTTTGTATGCAGGTACCGAAGGAAAGGTCGCATTTTCAACTCGAAAACTACTTAAATACCACGGCAAGCGCGTGGCTACTAAAATAGTCAATGTAATACCTATACAATAAGGACTATAAAAAAGATGGCTGTTGCGCCATCTTTTTTATTATAGAGACGCCCTGATGGGGCGTCTAAAAACGGTAAGTGTTTGCTCAAGGCATACAACGGCGCGTCTCTATAATACAAGTTCTCATATTATTTTTTAAGCGTTGCTTTGAGTAAAGCATCAAACAAGGGATGCGGTCGCAATGGACGTGATTTGAATTCCGGATGAAACTGCACTCCTATGAAAAATGGATGTTTTTTTAATTCTATAATTTCTACGATATGGTTATCAGGAGAGGCGCCGGCGATAACCATACCAAGCGATTCGAATGATTTTCGATACGCATTATTAAATTCATAGCGATGACGATGACGTTCTGATATACGTTTACTTTTATACGCGCGTGCTGTTTTTGTTCCCTGCTTAATCACACACGGATATGCGCCTAAGCGCATTGTTCCTCCTTTTTTGCGAATATGTTTTTGTTCCGGCATAATATGAATCACCTGATGTTTTGCTCTGGTTGAAAATTCTTCACTTGTCGCGGAGTCAAGCTTGGCCACATGACGGGCAAATTCAATGGTGGCGATTTGCATGCCAAGGCACAGCCCCAAATACGGGATATCATGCTCCCGAGCGTATTGAGCCGCAAGAATTTTCCCTTCAATTCCGCGATTGCCAAATCCGCCCGGGACAATAATCGCATCGCACGCTTTCATTCTATCCCACTCGCGCTCGTCGTTTTTTTCTATTTTTTCTGAATCAATATCTTCAATAACGCAACTCACATTATTATGAAATGCCGCTGAAACAATCGCTTCATGCACGCTTATATACGCATCCCCATGAGAAATATATTTTCCTACCAATGCTACCCTGCGTTTTATTGATTTTTGCGGCCCTTTTCTAAATTTATCCCACACGACCATTTTGGGTTTTATGTATGAAAATTTAAGTTCTTTGCTCAATATACGAGACAGCCCATAGCTTTCAAAAATAGAAGGAAGCGCGTAAATATTCGGAGTGGTAACATTGGGAATAACAGCGCCTTCCTTTACATCGCAAAAAAGAGTTATTTTTTTGAGTAAATCTTTAGGGATATCTTGATCGGCTCGAGCGAATACAATATGTGGTTGAATGCCACGACGCTGAAGTTCACGCACGCTTGATTGCGTTGGTTTTGTTTTTAATTCCCGCGTTACCGGAAGATATGGAAGAAGCGTTACATGCGCAAAAAGCACATTCCCCTCCCCTTTTTCGCGATGAAACTGTCGAGCCGCTTCAAGATATGGTTCACCTTCTATATCGCCTACCGTCCCGCCAATTTCAATGATGATACAATCGGCTTTGCTCTCATCTGCCGCGCGCTCTATTCGTTTTCTAATAACATCAGTAACATGGGGAATAATTTGTATCGTTTTACCTAAAAACGCGCCCTCCCGTTCTTTTTCAAGCAATTCTTGATATATTTGGCCTGTTGTGGCGTTTGACAATTTTGACAATGGGACATCAATAAAACGTTCATAATGGCCCAAATCAAGGTCTGTTTCAGCACCATCGTCTGTCACAAACACCTCTCCGTGCTGAAAAGGATTCATGGTGCCAGGATCAACGTTTAAGTACGGATCAAATTTCATTACAAACACCGATTTCCCCATTGCTTTTAAAATCGCGCCCATAGACGCGCTCGCAATGCCTTTCCCAAGGCCTGAACATACTCCTCCTGTAACAAAAATATATTTTTGAGGCATAGCGTTATGATTGTTACATTATTTTATTCTTTGATTGTTGATAATAATACAGTAGTGCAACAAAACCACTATCACGTTATTTGAACCACGAGAGTAGCACGCTCGTTATGTCCGCAATCAACAGAAATACTATACTGGCCCACATGTTTTAGATGATGCAGTGATGACAAAGAAAGAGCTGCAGGGCTTACACCTATGTGGGCATGAACTGCTTCTTTTATATCCTGTTCTGTCAGCGCGGCATAGAGTGTCCCTTTTTCTGTTTTTGGCTTTGTAAATGTGAGAATTTTTCCTTCAAGTTGCCGTGCGTATTCTCGACTGCGCGACTCATTGGCTTTTGATGTTTTTTGCGTTTTTTCTTTTTGCCGTTGGAGCACTGTTCGTGTTTCACGAGTCGCGATCATACCCAATTTTTTTGGCAATAAAAAATTGCGCGCAAACCCTTCCTTTGCTGTAATGATATCTCCTTTTTTCCCAATATTTTTTACATCTGACAATAATAAGATATCCATACGTTACTAAATAACAACATTCAAACGACACATAACAAACCAGACATTACTGTGAAAGAATCTCAATGGCTTTGTCTAATTGCGGGTCTTTTTGCGTGTCAGCATCCTCGCGAGTCATATCAATTTCAATATCAGGAGTAATCCCTTCTTCATTAATGGATCGTCCTTTTGGCGTGTACCATTTTGCCACAGTGAGTTTTAACGATGACAAGTCAGGCAGTGTTTCATACTCTTGAACCGATCCTTTGCCAAAACTTTTTTTTCCGATAATTTTTGCCACTGCGCTATCCTGAAGCGCGCCTGCTACGATTTCTGACGCAGATGCGCTTCCTTCGTTAATAAGAACAACAGTAGGGATACCTTTAAAATAGGTCCTCCCTGTAGCAGGATGTTCTTCTGATGTTCCATTACGATATTTTTCCGAAACAATACTACTATTGTCAATCCAAAGAGATGATACTTCAACCGCGGTCTCAAGGTATCCTCCCGGGTTATTGCGCACATCAAGAATAATCCCTTGTACGCTTTCTTTATTTATTTCCTTGAGCATTGCCTTAATTTCCGGCATGGTTTTTTCGTTGAATTGAAACAACTGCAGGTGGATGATTCCATCATCCCTCTGCTTCCATGAAATACTCGGGACTTGAATAATATCTCGGGTAACGATCACTTCGCGGGGTTCGCCATCTCCTTTGGAATATATCGTTAATGTAACCGTAGTGCCGCGAGGGCCTCTGATTTTTTTTACAGCGCCGTCAAGGGTAAGTAAACTCACATCTTCAGCGTTAATCAGTACAATAATATCCCCTGATCGTAATCCGGCTTTCATGGCAGGAGTATTGGGTAAGGGAGCTACAATGGTAAGTTTTTTGTCTTTTACACTGATTTCCATACCCACTCCCTCAAAAACGCCGTCAAGCTCATCTTGAAATTCTTGTGTTGTTTTAGGATCAAGAAATTCAGAATACGGATCATTAAGGGATTGGACTAATCCTGAAATCGCGCCATAAAAAAGTTTTTCATTTGGAACATCCGTATTGACGTAGGTGGATTTAATTCGTTTCCATACATCCCAAAATGTTTGGAAATCAAGATCACTAACAACTGACTCATCAGCAGGGCCAAACAGGCCTTTTAACAATCGCGATTGATTTCCTGTTTCTGCGGAAAGAGTGCTGACAGAATCTCTACCCACAACAAAACCAAATAAAAAAAGAGTCACCAAAACGACTGATGTGGTGATGATGCGTTTCCATGAAAAAGACGTATTGAAATTCATATAATAAGATGGGTTAGTCGGAATGGAGGTTATGTTTCAATTCGAGTGATATCAGCGCCGACTGCATTTAAGCGCTTGTCTAATTCCTGATATCCTCTATCTATAATTTCCGCATCACATATCGTTGTTTCCCCTTGCGCAATAAGCCCGGCGGCAAGGAGCGTTCCTCCTGCGCGAAGATTTAAACTCTTAATCCGCTGGCCGAACAGTTGGGTCTTTCCAATAATAATAACACGGTGCGGATCGCAAATAAATGCCTTCGCTCCCATACGAACAAGATCAGGGATATGAACAAGCCGGCTTTCGTATAATGGATCATGAATAAGAGACATCCCTTGGGATTGAGTCGCAAGCACAGTAAACGGGGATTCCGCATCTGTGGGAAAGCCGGGAAACGGAAGGGCTTGCAGTTTAAAAGATGTATAAGATTTCCCTTTGGCGATTCCCCTTATGCTAACCGAAACTTCGCCAAATCGGTTTGGTTTTGAAAGCGCGCACGACACGCCGGCTGATTTCAGTTTTAATAGCACCATTTCATTATGATCAGGCCGCACTCCTTTTATCAGCATGTTGGTTCCTGCGGTTGCGGCAATAACCGCAAGAGTTGCGAATTCATTCGGATCTCCTGAAATACGATGCTCAACACTTTTTAACGCAACTCCGCCATGTATTTCTATCCGATGTTGCGGGTATAAAATAATGCGCGCTCCTGCTGAATTTAAAAACTGAATCAACTCCTGAACATGCGGCTCGATTGCCGCCCCCCGAATCGTGGTAATCCCTTTAAGCCCGACTGCCGCCATAATAATATTTTCAGTTGCTGTTACTGAAAATTCTGGTAGAATAATATCAGTTGGTACTAATTTTTTCGCGCTTACCCGTATATGACGGCCATCAACCTGTATATCAGCTCCTAATTGAGCAAGGGCGCCATAGTGGGTTTCCAAAGGTCTATTTCCTAAAATACATCCGCCTGGCTCTGAAAGTGAGAATTTTTTAAATCTGGCAAGAAGCGGGCCCATGAGCAATACTGATGAACGCATGCTTTTGACAAGGTCATCATCTAATTTTTTACTATCCGCCGATCTTGCGTCAATCCATAACTCTTGAGGCCCGTGCCAGTCAATGCTAACATTCAACCCCTTGAGTAGTTCTATCATATTGAACACATCGAGAATACGAGGCACATTGGTTAATCGCACAGTGCCTGAAATAAGCAAAGATACGGCAATTAAAGGGGTTGCGGCATTCTTGTTTCCCGCAATTGTTATCTCTCCTTTCAGCCGGCGTCCGCCTTGTATCGTAAGTATAGTAGCCATAGTACAACAGGAATAGTATAAACCAGAGAAATTATTTTGTCATCTATGATCAGAAAACATCAAAGAATTTTGGTATTCGGGTTTTCTCTTCTTTTTTTTATAACAGCGCCTCTTGTCCTGCTGTATGGGACGGGATTTCGGTTTGATACTCGCACATTTGAGTTTGTTGAAACAGGGTCTTTTGTTATCCGTTCCTATCCCAAAGATATTTCAATTGAGGCAGACGGGAAACCGACTGGTAAAACAACCCCTGCGGTGTTATCGCATCTCCTCCCAGGCATACACCACATTCGGCTACAGTCACCGGAATTTTCAGTATGGGAAAAAGATGTGTACATTTATCCTAAAATGACGACGTTTGCCGAAAATATCCAATTATTTCCGGCCATTCCAATGGAGGGCTCACTATCAACGGAAACGCAACCTCATTTATTTTTCCCAAGTCACAGACTACGTTACGCGATTGAAGTAAAAAAACAAACAGCTTCCTCAAAACTTATACTGAAAAACCTTCAAGAATCATTACTGCAAGAAACAGAAAAAACAATAACAACCCTTGCGAAGGGAGAAGAGTTGCGTCATCTCTCATGGGCAAAAAGTGAGAAAAAAATAGTACTCACTACCTCTTCTCGCGCAATGGTTTTTATGATTTCTCGAGATGACAGCCCGATTGATATTAAAAAAATACTCAATTTTTTACCAGAATCATGCAGTTGGCATCCGTTTGATGATACACTACTTTTGTGTGAACGGAAACAAGAATTATGGCTTATTGATATTGCTTTATCGCGTCCCGCGCATCTGTATACAGGCGAATACGGAGAGTTCCGCATTGATGAGTATGAATTGTTTTTACCAGTCATTCAGCCAACGAACTCTGATTTTATCGCGGAAAAAAATAACACAACAAAAGACGAAATGGACGAATCACCCCCTCCCCAATGGACTCTTCTGGCCTTCGATTTAAAAGATACTAAACTTCAACCTCGCACGCTTATGGGATTACCTCTTTTTTCCGAAGATGCAGAGTTTAAAGTGGTAAAAAATTATTATTCATTATATATTCCATCCCGTAAACAATGGTTTCTTGCGCCTCGTACGACGCCGGTATCTTACAACGCCTCTATGCCTGTGTTTTCTTTTACCAGCGAACAGGTTGAGCATATAACATGGAACGGAGATCATACAAAAGCGTTGTATATCACAAATGAAACTCTTTGGTATCTTGATGTGGCGTTTGATCAATTCGTTCCGCCCATAGAATTGAGTCAGCTGAAAGATGCTGTTCAATCTCTTGTGTGGATGCCTGGCGATCGGCACGGATTAGTTATATACCCTTTGTCAATAGATGTTGTTGAAACCGATTTGCATACTCCTCCAATGACTCGCACTCTTGTCAAACGCGCTCAACCCATCACCCCAATAGAGCCAATGACTGATGGAAAGTGGCTCTATACCGGCGTGTCAGACGGCGCTCATCCAGGCATTGTGAGGTTTCGGATACGACCGTAACAACATCCGATCCGCCAGCTGGCGGACGCAATTCGAACCCACCATTATGCTATTTTTCTGACTCTTCTTTTATAATCTTTTTTAAAACATCAGCAAGAATTGGATTATTAAATGCTTGTTCGTTATGCGCGGCAAGCAGTGTCGCGCGCATGAGAGACGGAAACGTGCCCGCATCAGTCCAATCGCCTTGCAAAATAGCATAGCGCATGTTCCCTTTTTCAATATATGCGTTATTAACATCGGTTATTTCCATTTCTCCTCTGCCTGATGGCGTAAGTTCTGATATAATGCGGAACACATCAGCAGAATACAAATACAAACCAGTCACTGCGTATGGGCTTTCAGGATGTTCAGGTTTTTCCGTAATTTTGACAACTGTATCGTTTTCAAGAGTGGCAACGCCGAATCGCTGTGCGTCTGGAACTTCTTTTAAAAAAATCATACCGCCTTTGTGTTGAGGAAACTCATGGATAGCTGAACTGATTTTTTCTTGATCAGTAAAAAGATTGTCTCCAAGTATGACGGCAACATCTTCATTATCAGCGTAGTCCTCGCATAACCCCAGCGCTTGAGCAATACCGCCTGCCTCCTCTTGCACCTCGTATGAAAATTTACACCCAAGTTCTTTGCCTGATCCTAATAATTCCAAAAAATGACCTGCGTGTCCTTTTCCGGACACAATCATAATCTGCGTAATCCCGGCCTGAATAAGTGACATAATGGGATGATAAATCATCGGTTTATTGTAAACCGGAAGAAGATGTTTATTCGTAACGCGTGTGAGCGGTAACAGCCGCGTGCCGTGGCCTCCTGCAAGTACAATGCCTTTCATAGTGTCATATTAAATTTAAATCCGAAATTCGAAGCACGAAACTCGCAACACACTTCGAATTTTGAATTTAACTAAGATATTCTTCCAGTGCTTTATCCCATGATCTCATGGGTGGAAGTTTTGTATTAACTAAGGGTGAGTACATAGGACGCTTCGCTGGGGTGGGAAAATCGGACGAATGTCCTTCAATAAGGATAGTATGCAGAGCGAGAACTTCTTTGATTTTTGATACCCATTGAAAACGATTGGCAATACCTTCATTAGAAACATGGTAGATACCTGATTCTGGAAGTGTCTCCGCAATGAGCTGTATTTGTCGCGCCGCGTCCATGGTCCACGTGGGTTTCCCCCATTGGTCAGTAACCACTTTGACTTCTTGATTCTTTTTCATAACCTCTATCATGGTATCAACGAAATTTTTTCCACTTTTCCCGTATAACCAGCACAACCGCACAATATACCATTTAAGTTCTTGTGTATCTATTTTTCGCCCTTCGATTTCTTCTCCTTGTAAAATTTTTTCCCCTACCAATTTACTGTAACCGTAGGTGTTTATTGGCGACGGGATATCATCTTCAAAATAGCCGTTTTCATGAGTACCGTCAAATACATAATCAGTTGAAATGTGAATCAATGCCGCGTTAATATCTTTGCATATTTCCGCGATATCTGCTACGGCAAGGCCGTTAATACGTACAGCTAATTCTTTTTGGCTTTCACAGTCATCAACTCGGGTAAAAGCGGCGCAGTTAATAACAACATGCGGCTGTTTAAGCGTTAAAATTTCACGAAGTTCAGTAGATTTTGTAATATCTCCGTACCCGATGTCCAAAAGGGTCAGCGTATGCTGTTGCAGTACTGTCGAAAGATCAATCCCCAGCATTCCTTTTGCTCCTAAAATGGCTATGTTCATACGAGAATTCAATATTAGAGTAATGAGGCCATGAAAAATTTTTTATGATAAATCAGGATACTGCCGCTTGTAATAATCAATAAATTCAGGGCTTTGTTTCACTTTTTTCCAATACCATTCGTTGTCTTTGTACCATTGAATTTTTTTCTGTAATCCTTGTTCAAAATTGAATTCCGGATTCCAGCCAAGGGCTTTTAATTTATCAGCATTCACAGCGTATTTTACATCGTGCCCGGGTCTATCATTAACATGAACGATATGCGATTCATTTTTTTGCAGTGCCTGAAGAATCATCAATGCCACATCTTTATTTTTCATGCTATGGCCGGCGGAAATGTTGTATGCCTCGCCTTCTGTGCCGTGGGTGATAATATGTTCCAGCGCGCGGCAATAATCATCAATAAAAATATATTCCCGCACCTGTGATCCATCACCGTACAAAGGCACTTTTTTTCCTTCTAAAAGATTGGTGATAAATAACGGCATGAATTTTTCAGGATGCTGATTATAGCCGTATACATTGCAACTGTGAGTAACAATCGTCGGCAATCCGTATGTTGTGAAGTAACTTTGCACCAAATGATCTGCTCCGGCTTTGGAAGCGGAATATGGACTGCGTGGACGAAATGGAGTATCTTCGGTAAAATATCCTTCGCCTTCAATATGACCGTATACTTCATCAGTTGAAATTTGAATGTATTTTTCAACTTTATATTTTTTTGCGGATTCAAGCAAGGTATGGGTTCCGATGACATCTGTCATGACAAAGGCGGCAGGATCCATAATAGAACGGTCAACATGGGTTTCCGCGGCAAAATTAACAACAATATCCGGCTGGCTTGCAAAGGCGAGTTCCACATCTTCGCGTTTTGTGATGTCGCCTTTTTGAAATGTATAACGAGGATCGTTTTCTACTTCTTTTATATTATCCAGATTCCCCGCGTACGTCAGTTTATCTAAATTCAAAACAGACGCATCCGGTTGCGTCTTTAAAATATGTTTAATGAAATTGGAGCCCATGAATCCAGCTCCGCCGGTGATGAGATAACGCATACAAGGAAAGCAATCCTAATCTACTAATCGCATCCGAATCTACTAATACGTTAAATATCATTTTTTGGCATTTGTAGTATTCGGATCATTCATGTGTATTTGTAAATTAGGATTGCTCTATTTATTCTCTGTCTCCCACCCAAACCCAATCTTTGGATCATCAAACGGTATGCGTTCTTCGTCCGGATTGGCAGGATCGTATGGCTGGTCTGTGTGGTAAAACAGACCAGCTTTTTGCGTGCCTAACACCCGATACCCATGCGCAATACCAGAGGGGATAATCACCATAATAGGATTGCTTTCGCCGGCATACACCACCTGTGTCTGGCCTTTTGTTTCACTATCTTCGCGCAGATCATGCATTACAATTTGGATTTCACCTTTTACAACAAACCAGGCGTCTGTCTGATTTTTATGCCAATGAAATGCCTTAATAACGCCCGGGTAGGTTTCGGTATATGTGGTCTGTTTTACATCAATCGCAGTTTCTTCACCTTGTTTTTGCACCTCGCATAAAAACCCCCGATCATCGCAAAACCGCTTAATTTGCTTTATTTTAACGCCTTTTAGCATAGATATCTCTTTAAAATACTACCTCACCATATCATATATGTATAAAATTGACAAGTATTGCTATTTATGGTCATTTCGAGGAAGGAAAATAAATACAAAGCTCGTTTTATAACAGACGAAGAGGTATGAAATCGGCTACGATACTTGCATATCCAGAGAGAAACCCAGGCGTGTAAAGACACGCGAACTCGGCGATTTTGCGTTCTACCTCTGTTAGCGCGCCACGACGTTTCAGCTGGACTTAACACATTAGTGTGATATTAAGTCCGGCTGTCAATTTTTTTATCCCATACTGCAAGAAATACTACAAATAATATCCCCCATATAAAAATGAGATAATTCGTTTTAATATAAAAACTCACAAACCCATATTTTATATCTTCACTCAATAACAACAAAACGACTGCTATTGTATATACAATAAACACTTCTTTAAATATACTTCTAATCACTTCTTCTTTCGATATCTTTAATACTCTTTTTAACATTTCTTTTCCCTTTCCTTCTCCTTTCCCTCCCTCCCCTTTTTTTAAAATTATTTTAATCATACTATAATCATACTCCTTTTTTATTACATCGATGTATCAATACATTGATGTATGTTAGTTTAAAGGTTATTTTATTACCAGAGCATGGAGTATATAATAGGAAAGTAATACTTGAAAACTCCGCAATAATTGTACACTATATTCTTCGCCTAATGTATTACATCTTCAAAAATCGTTTTACCTTTTGCCATGTTAATGGCTCGCGGGTGAACGTGAATTCTACTTTTTTTATCGTGATTTTTGATTGAGTTGTATCAAGTCCGGGTGCGGAAAAAATAAAGGTATACACGCGTTTGTTAAAATCAGCCGTAAAGAGCGGAGAATGTATTTTTGCAATGTTCCACCCCCCTTCTTCGCCATCCGGTTCAATCGCCACAAGATTGTAATCCCATTGATCAAATCTATCAGATGCAAGACGCGGGCCGATATGAGTCAACTTTTTATCACTATCTTGATACCAAATACGAAGCGTTACAGTATCAAACTTACGCGGAAGATGAACGCCAAGGTACACAGGGTCTGTGACAATATCAATAGTTCCGGTTAATTTGCTTAAAAATCGCTTTGGTGGAGACCATGGTTCAATCACTGGTGTAAATGCATTGTCATACACAATCGTTTGTATGCCCGAGGGAATGCGGTCTTGGTACATGAGCCATGCGAAAATAAAGGCAATCATAATACCGCCGATAATTCTTATGCTATACTGCATCTTTTTATTCATTTCTTTCATATTCATTTACAACTCTTTACCTTATAACATGGCGTTGTAGAGACATGCCACTGCCTGCCCGCCTTTGGAAAGACACGTCTTGAATGATACATACTGCCGTTATTGAGACGCCCCCCTCCAGAGGCGGGCAGGCATCGGGGCGTCTCTACAAACGAGACACATACCGCCAAATGAGAACATCGCCAAATGTTTTTTCCGGAGCGCCTAAAAGTTTCACTGTTTCTGTATACACTCTTCTATTGATAAACCGATATTCTGTCATATAAAAACACGTTTTTGCGGTGGTTACAGCCAATGCTCTCTCTAATAATTTTTGGTTCGGATGCTGGGACATTTTTTCAAAGAGCTTCACTCGTTCCGGTTGGGCGTATTCAGTATACACGGGAAACCCGCCTCCGATCACTTCACGCGCTGACACACTTTCAACCGCAAGTAATGGCCATGTGTTTGCAAGTACGCAATACTGATTTGAATCCGATACTATGCTGGGCAATTCAGCCCACAAATATTCTGCCGCAGATAGTTCGTCAGTTGTTACGCGATCCAAAATCGGGCCTGACGCATAGGTGGATAACGTAACAAAGGAAATACCAATAATGAATAAAATAAGGATGTTGTGTGCCGTAAGGATACCACCCCCTCCTCTCTCCTTATAAAGGAGGGGAAAAGAAAAGCGATGTATAATCCAACGCGCTCCATATAAAAATAACAATCCAACAAAAAGCGCAATACTTAAGTCAAGCCGCCGCGCAAGCGTGTGATAGCCATCCATTAAAAACCAGGAGATAAAATATGAAGCCCCAAGAATTCCGCAAAACAAGGCGATGAATTTCCATTGCCGAGATGATTTCTTTTTAAGCGCCAATACCCAACCGATACCCGCCATACCGTATACAATAAGCGAAAGAATCATAGGCCAATACGGCCATCTCAAAAACGATGCACTGCTTTTTGGTAAACGGTTTGCTTCGTATAAAAAATTTCCTTCACCGATATATGATCCATAATGATTATATCCAACAATGTTTGTAAGTCGCCCAAATGCATCAGCCGCGCTTAAAACTAATGTCTGTGGATATAATTTTTCAAATTGAAAAGTGCTGAAACCAAATATATACTCACTCAAGGGGATTAAAATGATAAAAAGCACAAAACACAAAACACAAAACACATACAACCATGCTTTGTGTTTTTTTGCATACACCCAACCCAAACATCCTGCCAAAATCACACCAATACCTCCTAAAAAAAGATGAAGGATATAACTGAAATAGTGGAGCAATGTAAGAAATACACTCATTTTTGCAAAAGAAATATTTTTTGTATGAATATACTGCAATAAAAAATACACAATAAACAAAAACATCATCTGCCCGATCCCGACCGCGATCGTGATACTGCCATACACCTGATACGGGAAAAACATACTGGGAATAAATGCGCACAGCAATGCCCAGCGCTTTTCCTGAAATAATACTTTTCCGATGGAATACATGATCATCGGCACAAACCAAAACCACAACAAAGGAACAATCCACTGATCAACATCCTCCACAGAAATACCCGTGACGCGGTGAAAAAAAATCGTCAGCGCCCATTGCGGAGCATATGATGTTTTATTGCCGGCGATAAATACCTCTGGAATAGTCATGCTGAATATTTTTTTTGTCGAAATCGCGTCTTCGCCGATCAATCCGGGTTCATATATTTCTCCTGTTAAAAGATACCGCTCTGATGCAATATGCCGCCAGCGATCTCCGCCAAACCCTGAATCATATACAATGGGCAAATATGCATGCAAAACAAGCGAATGAACAATAATCAAAAAAAACGCTATTCTCAATGACGCTTGAGAAAAAATAACCACCACAACAAGCACTGTCATCACTGCAAAAGCCCACAGAGCAAGCGGATGAACTACCTGCCACGGGTGAAGGATATGTTCCCCTGTACGAGCAAAGAAAAAAAAGAGCACCGTCACTATGCCTGATATCAAAACCGCGACAACCATTTTTTTCACAGGCACGCGGAATACGGGGACTGAATCGTCTTTTCCCGTTTCCAAAGGCGCGCAGTTGGGATCACTATCTTTCACTACACACCTTAACAGGAATGGCACAGAAACAAATAAAGAAAAAATAAACGGACTGTATCGGTAAAAAACCAACGGGATTCCGGCGCTTAATGACACGCTTAGTATAAAAAATGCCATTGAGAGCGGATAAAGACACCAATACGAGAGATGTATAAAACGATCAAGAAATGTTTTAAAAAAAGAACCGCCAACCCCAAGAAATAACACTAATACTCCATAACGAACCATTATGGGAAATGTATGGTTAATAGAGAAATACAAAAGCATTGCAAAAAATATATATGCAATCACTCCTTTGTATAATGGATGCTGTTTAAAAAAATGGATTCCTTTAGATATGAGTGCGAATATATTCATACAGTTGAGCGCCGATAATTGGCCATTGATATGTACGCGCGACTTTTTCTCTGCCCCGAGCGCCCATAGAAGATCGTTTGTGAGTATCATTTAACAATTCATATACATAGCTCGCAAGCGCCTGATCATCTCCCGAAGAAAAAATGAACCCGTCACTTTCGTGGTCAACAAGGGAACGTGGCCCGGGTAAATCTGAAACTATCACCGGTTTTGCCGAAGCCATTGCTTCAAGCACCACCAATCCGAATGCTTCTGACTGATCGGTTGAGGGTAAAATAAACATATCAAAAAGCTGAAAATAACGAGGTAGATCAGTATGCGATACTTTCCCCGCAAAAATAACATATTGAGAAACGCCAAGATCACGCGATAATTTTTCATACTCGGAACGCATATTTCCATCACCCACAATAATACATTGAAAAGAAGGAAGTGGATATTTTCGGATAAGACACGCAAGCGCGCGTAATAACACAGGGATACCTTTAAAATAATGTTGGGAATCAAGAGCGCCGACAAATCCGATAAGCGTATCAGAACGTTTTATATCAAGTAATTGCAAAATATCGCTGTTGCCTCCGCCGGGATAAAAACGCCGTGTGTCAACGCCCAATGGAATAACAGATAAGCGATTCGCAAGAAGTGTCTTATGATTGGAAAGATAGGAATGACGTGCATACGCATCGCTCGCGACTAAAACTCCGCGCGCTTGTTTTAATATACGAGGAAACATGATTTTTCGATACAGAAAAAACACTGCTCCTTTAATGCCGTCAGCGATGGTATCCATGTGATAGTATACAAATAAAGGTATATTGTAGCTCTGTGCGGCTTGGTACGCAGGTTCTGCCAAACCATACGCGGGATACTCAATCAGTAAAGCGGAATATTCTTTAAGTATTTTTTTTAATTGTGGAGCATAGGCAGAGTATCCAAAACGAACGCGCGGAGTCAAACGATGAACAGTAAAGGGATAGTTCGCATCTTCGCTCTTTTGATCTATTGTCTGCGTAAAAACATGCACCTCAACTCCGTGCTGCGCTAAAAGCGTGGCATGATAATACGATGCCACTGCCATCCCGCCGACAATCGGAGGAAAAGTTGTTGTAATAATGGCTATTTTCATATTACCACCATATACAGGCGCGGATAATCCAGCCATATACTATAAAAAGCGGATTTACCATATATGTCAAAACCAATGGATCTCCTTCAGGAAAATGAATAGCAAGCGCCATCTGCCGGATAACCGTTCTATCTTTAATTTTTCGGGTATGACGAATGTGCTTTCGGCGTTCAATGATACAACCGCGC
>Ga0075949_122_pt1 | contig 10418 bp, 5 predicted proteins | sample RifGroA2_FD_68013 | JGI IMG/M metagenome (GOLD analysis project Ga0075949, IMG submission 68013) | Parcubacteria bacterium GW2011_GWA2_43_13
CGTTATATTATAGCTATGTATACTATACTATACATAGCTAATTAAGCTGTCAATGGCTTCTTTTCTGACATCAAAATAGTTTCCCCGCATCACTCGACAAAAGTCGTTCCAAATCCAATCTACCCAAACCTGCTATCGCATCGAAACCCAACTGTCGATTTTCGTTGAATGTTTTTTCGGAGAGCATAAAATACTCCCATTCCTGCGGTTGGCTTGGCAGCGACACTTGGCTTGCCGTTTTGCACCAACTCACAGCCGCCCGTGCCTTCAAAACAATCAAATTCTTTTCGTTGCCTTCCGCCTTTTGCATCTCGTCTTCAGCTTTTGTTTCCACGACATACATTTTGTCCTTTGTTTTGATAATGAAGTCGGGGAAATAATCTCGCTTGATTCCGTCTTTGTCCCGATAGGAAATATTGAGCAAATGTTTTCTCTGTTGGATTTTTCCAAACGCTTCCACCTCGGCGGATTTGTCCAGGGTTTCCTCCATAAATTTTTTCTCAAAGCCCTCTCCTCGGCGTGAATATGCGGAGAGCGGATAAATACACCGCTCCACCGGCACGGAAAGTGATGCGCGCACATATATCTTTTTTACATCGCTCAATTTACCAATTTTCCCTGCTTTCACCTCATATTGAATCGCGCCCAAGCCGTCCAGTATTACTCGTTTGACATTTCCAACAACGAAATCAAATAGTGGCGCATAATTGAGCACTGTATAATTTTCTGATTTTTGAAAATCAATCTCGCCGTCGAATAAATAATTACTTACATACTCGTCAATAACTCCGGTAATATCCGCCATCTTGCTAGTGAGTATGTTCGCGCCTCGCTCCGAAGCCACCGCCATCGTCGCTTGGCGCAAGAAATGGACATAGTCAAAATACTGATTGTCCAGTTTCCATGTTTTTATTTTCCCGCCCGTCTCGGCGTGTGTTTCTGTGATGGAGATTTTGGAAAGCTGTTTTTTGAGCATCTCAAATGGAATGGAGTACTTCGGTAACCCCGAAATACCTATGGCGGAAAAATCAAACTTTGGCGACTGTTCGTACACCTGTATCGGCCATGAAAGGTCATATTTTTTAATTCTTTCGGGCGTGACTTCCGACAAAACCAAATCGCCCGTAGTTTCCGTGCCCGACGAATCGCCAATGCCAATGGCGTATCCCTGCCTCTGTAATTCTTCATAAAACCCCCTGAATTTCGGATGTTCAACGACAAACAGAAAGTCCAAAGAATTTTTAGGCGCACGCTTTCTCATCACATCCTCTCGCGCCTCCCGCTTCAAGTCCATAAGTTCGGGATATTTATACTCTGGAAACATCAGCCGAACGCCACGCCCAACAATCTGCTCCAAGAGGAGATCAGCTTTCGCGCTTCGCAAAACCACAACCACTGCCACATTTTGAGTATCAAAGCCCTCGCGCAACATCAAGACGCTCACCACAACGCGAATCGGATTTATTTCTTCCGGCTCGTCCAGTGTTTCCAGTTGCTGACGATACTTTTCCCAATCTTTTTCGTTCATCTCACCCTTTTTATCCGAATGAATCACGAGAATCTGATTGCGATAATTCCTCCCGCGCTCGTCGGTCAAATTAGCCAAATGTTCAGCAACCAAATCCGCCACCTCGGTATTTTCCGCAAGCACAAAAAGCACCGGCTTTTTATCCATTCCTTTTTCACGAAACTCCACGGCGATCTGCTCCATCTTTTTTCTGCCAATGTCCAGAAGCAATTTTTGACTTACGGAAACACCGATAACCTGTCCACGACGATGTTCATCGTCCGCCTCGGCCCGTTCGGCGCGGACATCAAGGTCTTCCATTCTCTCGCCCATCATTCCTTGCCGTTCTTCCAAAAATATCTGCTTTACAAGCATAGCTCTCATTGCTTCTACAAGGTCAAAGTTATAGACGATATGGGGAAAATATTCTTTTTTCTCCGCGCTTCCGTAGAAAGGCGTGGCGGAAAAATCAATTTGCAAAAATACGCCCTTTTCACTGCCACGTTTTTCCGCCACACGCTCATAAAGCGTAGTTAAAAATTTTCTCCATACTAATTCCTCACCTTTGGCAGTTTTGGCGCCATGGACATGGTGCGCCTCGTCGTTGAAAATAATCAAATCCGAATACTCCGAGAGAAAATCGGCAATAATTTCGCCGCGCGGCTGTTCCTCCACATCAGCGCCAGTCAATTGGTCCCATAAATTGCTGGATTCGCTCAAACGAAACTGTTGCCAATTGGTGATATACACGAACGGCTCATCTGGCGGCGTAAGATTGGGCCGAATGTCGGACGGCTCCAGTATTCGTAGATTAAAACGATTACGAAACCGCTCGCCCTCCGGCATAAAAAGCGCTCGCTCAAAATCCGACTTGGATTTGTCGCGGTTGCCGGTCTTAACATCGTGTTTGCCCAAAAACATATCCAGTAAGCGGTTCAATACTTCATGTCCGGGTGCAACAAGCAAAAAATGAGAAGAGTACTTGCCCGGCCGTTCACCATTCAAAGCGTTGAAATACTGCCACACCAAAAGCGCGGCAAGTACCCAAGTCTTGCCAGTGCCGGTTGCCATTTTGAGACAGTATTTCGCGAAAGGGATTTTCTCCACTTCTTCCGAAAGAGCCGCGCTTGCCGCCAGTGCTTCGGGCGCAAATCTTTCAAATGCCTGTTTGAGTGTCTCTATGCCCAAAATTTCGTGGCAGTAAATAAGCGTTTCTGCTGCGCGTCGCTGGCAGTCATGAAATTTCTCGTCCGTTTCTCCGGCACGATTAAACCAATATGCTAAAAGTTCGTAGGTTGTCTGCGTTACGCCATGCCAGCCCTGATCCGCCCATGCCTTTACTTCGCCCTCAAGCGCGGCGACAAGCGGTAATTCATTGAGCAGATTATTTTGGATTTTCTTTGCCATGGTATTTTGATTTATTGACTCGATTGCAAATAAACTCTCTTAAACTGCCTATAAAATACCATTTTGTGGTTATTTACTTTTGTCATTGGTAAATAACGCCCTTTCATCAGTTGCCGGCAGTCTATAACGGACATTGCGTTTTGCCCCAGTCCTAGGGGTTATTTTAGTCAAAAGCCCCTGCTCAACCCATCGATGAAAGAATTTTGAAACTTTAACGACATTTTCTGTATAAAGAATTTTCCTCGCTTCAGAGTTTGTTATATATTTATTCTTCATCAAATAATTAGAAACTTTATCCCACTCACTCGGAGCTTTCTCATTAAACAAAATCACCCTTACGGCATCTTGAAGATGAGGATAAGTCAAAAAAATAGGCGGGTACAAATTTGATATTCTCATTGTTTGACGCATGGCCCTTACGCCTTCGTTCTGATCGAGATTGGGCGGATCAGGAAATTCACGCAAATGTTTTACCAGTAGATCGTTACGATATTGATGTGATCGTTCAATCCCGATATTTGATGGAGTAATATTAAACGGTAATAATCCAGGACTTTCGATTTCTATGCGATCTTCAAAAATTCGAATTTCGATATCGCGTTTTGTATGATAATCACGGTGAATCACTGCATTGGTTATTGCTTCTTTAACAGCACGCTCAGGAATACTATATGTTGTTTTGAAGCCAGATGGTATCCGCATACCCGATCTTAACAATCCAAGAACAAACTCATGAGCATCGGTAATTTGTTTCGCAACTGGACCATTAATGTTCTTTGGCGTACCGATAAGATTTATAGTTTCTTTAACCACTTCCAGATTTCCCTCATACTGAAAAACTCGAACAGAACATTTTGAATCCAAAAGATCATTTGGAAATTCAGCGAATAGCAGAACTGCGGCTCTGGTTGGTAATAATTTTTTACTTTCACTTTGCCTAGCCAATCCTGTTTTCTCCAAAATTCGATCAATTTGATTTTCGCTAATATTACGCTTCTTTCTCCATGCCTCGTAAAAATCGGTTTTCAATAAATTAAAATCGACTTCTACCAGTTCCTTGTCTGCTCTGGAAAATCCTTTCACATACGCAAGATGTAAAATATCTTGAGGATTGAGCATTTTATTACCTCTCTCTAAACGAACCCATACATGATTTTCATAGTACCTAAACCCGTCTCCAACCTTTGGTACGAAAAGTAAACCAATTCTTTTACCATCCCCTGCGTCTACTAAAGTAGGCGGCCAAATTCCCGATATGGGAGGATAAATCTTTCTGACAGACCTGCCGAGCTCATCGTAAAGTTCTATATTTTCCTCTATACCAAAAATTCTTCCTATCCCCTTGAGTGTGGTTTTTTGAGGATCATCCACTCCAAAAATTATCATCCCGCCATCGGTATTAGCCATGGCAACAATTGATTGTAAAGTTTTATCAAGACCCTCATTCCTGCTACCAAGACGTTTGAACTCAAGCGTTCTTGATTCCGAGGGTTCCGAAACGTAAGAGTGTTCTTTTTCCGTCGTTACCACTTTTGTTTTCCGGCCGTTCCCACGCAAATCCTGCCACTGACTTTTGAAAATTAATCCGTCGTAATTCCAGTCCACTGCCCAGTAGTCAATCAATACAGCGAAGTTGTCTTTGATGAGACGCATTAGTTCCTCGCGATCTTCGTCCGCTTTCTTGCCGCTCCCAAGCGGGAAATCATATAGCACATACTTTTCAATGCCGATAGTAACCGAGTTGCCTTTTACTTCGGGCTTTTTCAGTTTCAAATACGGTTTTTCCAAAAACTTCACTTTTTCCGAGAGTCGCTCGATGTCTTCTTCGGACTTTGCCTGTTTCAGATATTCGTAAATGTCCGGCGGAATCTGGCGACTTACAATTTCGGTTTTCAAATCTTTTCCGGCGGCTTTCACTCGCGCCTGTAAAAGCTCATCATAGTTATACTCGTAATCCCATGCCAAAATCACGAGCCGCTTGTAGCCCGCGCCATCAAGCATTTGCGCTTCCTTCGCCAAATCCTCCACCTTGTGCGCCGCAACCGCCCTGTCCGGATAACCGCAATAGACCAGTTCCAGCCCGTCTTCGGTTTTCCGCACACCCAAATCCTTGCGGTTCGCTATCGGCTCCGCACCGTAGAGTTTCAAGATGATTTTCTGCATTTCATAAATCCGCACGCCGCCCAAATAAATCATTTCGCGCTGGTAGTTGCCGATGTTTTCAATGAGAAACGGCTTGCTTTTCATCTCCACCAATCGCGCGCGAGCGACTTGTATTCCGACTTTTCCAAGCTCGCACCCGATCCAACGCCTATTGAGTTTTTCGGCAACGGCGAGCGTAGTGCCGGAGCCAGCAAAAAAGTCGGCCACCAAATCACCTTCGTCTGTTGAAGCATTAAGTATCCTTTCAACTAAAGTTTCGGGTTTCTGTGTGTCATATCCAGTTAGCTCACTGGCCATTACATTTACTATTGACATCTTCCATACATCAGAGACCGGAACACCTTTTGACTCCGACAGATACTGCTTTTGATTTTTCCCTTGCAATCTGTACGGGCCTTTGCCATCACGGTCGTCGTGCGTAAAACGTTCAGCAATATACTCTTTGGTATATGGTTCAAAAAGTTTATTAAATTTCGGATTTGTTGTTCTTGAATAATAATATCTGCCAATCAAGATGCACATAGATTGAGCCGTCGGGGGCGAGGAGGCGCTTCATCAGTTGCAATCTAGGGTAGAGCATATCCAAATAGCTGTCGGTGCCGCCGGCCCAGGTGTCTTTGTAGGCGAGCCGCTCAATCACGGAAGGCTCTTTGGTAAATTCGGTTTCGCCAAGTTTTATTTTATGCGAATAGTCTGCTTTGGAATCAAACGGCGGGTCAATGTAAATGAGATTTATTTTGCCCTCGTAGCCCTGATTCAAAAGCGCCTGCATGGCAAGCAGATTGTCGCCCCAGATGAGGCGGTTCATTTTCTGTTTGTCCAGTTCTTCTTCGCCCAAAAGCTTATCTTGAAAAGACATCGGCAACTGTCCGGCGGTTTCGAGATTGGGAATTACCACCTCGGCGGTCTGAAATTCTATATCTTTTGGATTGGGCGCTCGGTGGGGCTTGGAGTCCCACACGATCCGCGCCGAGTCCTTTTTTCGATGTATGCCGTTGTTACTCGTAGCCATAAAGAAGATAATCGCACAAATCTTGATTTTGGGGAACTAGACTCAACTCTCGCCCCGCCGCCCATTACGAATTTATTTTACGTCCAAGACGCGAATTTGCTAATTCGCCCGCGAAATAGATGCGTATGGAAGGAGTGTGCGGCGGGGCGGGGCGCGCGTACTCGCGCCCGTGTACAGAACCGAATCGTGATGCAGAGTACAAGGCCACCACCTGCTCGGCGCGAGCGCTCCCTGTTTGTCTAAGAGCGAAGCGATTAGCTACAAACAGCAGTCCCTTTAGGGTGAGCGCGCGAAGTCAGTTCTCGCGTTGGAAAAAGGTTCGGACTTGGTCGTATAATCCAGCCCGAATAAAACTCGCATCGGAATCCCGAAAATTGGAACGGGCGGCGCGAAGCGCCGACCAAGGCATGGCGGGGATTTCTTGGACTTTTTTATTTTGCACATGCAGGTTCGAGCCGAAGATTTTTGGAGGGAGGATTTTTGGGAGGGAAATGCAGATACAATGCAAATCAGTGGAGTGCTTGCCACCCACCCGTGCGCGCACGAGATTATTCTTCGCCTTGCGAAGCTCCCTAAAGGGAATGCGGACGATACTTTTAATTTATCCAAATATCTATATTTATCTTTTCACCCACAATCTGCTCGAAATAACAAGCCCCAATAGCAATACCAACGGATGTTAGAGATAGATGGGAAATGTTAGATTTTTCCCAAATATCAATTAATGCCTTTCCAATATCGGTTTCCTTTTGAATCTTTTCCCTTACATCATTGGTATTTTTTATACTTTGATCGTAGAGCGATAAAAACTTCGTAAGACTTTCTTGCTCAAGTTCCTTGTCTTTAAAAAACTTTTCGAGATCGCTCTTATTCCGCACCCTGACAAAGTATTTATCTTCAGTCTGATCGAGACGCAGAATTTCGCCTTTGATTGTTTCAGGCAATATCAAATCGTCGATTTTTGGCTTTTCAATCAAATTGAAAAATAAAAAAGAATATTGTTGTCTGTAAATGTCTACTAAGTTCCAACTGCTTATCCCGATACTTCCACATCCGGCATATTCAATATGTTGGAATTCGGCGTTAGTATTTTTAAAACTGACGAATGGTTTTATGTGAGTATTCAAATATTTCTGGAATGTGTCCCACGAAACAATTCCTCCGTAAGTGGTATATTTTGATAAATAACAAAGTGTAATTATTTTAAGTTGGTCTATCGTCAATTTGCTAACTGTGGTGATTGCCTCGTTATACACAATATTTTTCAACTCCTCTTTTCCCGTTTTATCATTTTTGATTCTATTCACGACCAAATTTGCGAGTAGATTTCTCAGCTCATTATTTTGCTTTCTTCCACTGATATTGGCGGCCTCTAACAAAGCAATTTGGGTATCCGGTTCTCTTAATTTCGCCATTTCTTCCTGTGGCAGATCCTTTATCTTTGCATATAACAACATCTTGAATTCTTCCGTTCTTTCTTTAAAAATCTCCTTCGCCTCATTTTTGAAGCTACCTAATCTCTGATCTACGACTGAAACTATTAAATCCTTTGCTTCAGAATACGAAAGCCCCTTATTGATAGTTACTTGCTCTATCTTTGCTTCGTTATGCACTTTAAGTGATGGTGAATTGTGACGATTCAAGAAGCTCGCGGAAATACCGAGTTTGTCACATATCTTTCCGAGTAAGGTAATCATATTGGTATAATACTCCTATGCATTATTTTCTCTACGCACGCAAAAGCACCGATGTTGAAGACAAACAGGTTCTCTCCATTGAGGCGCAGTTGGCGGAATTGCGTGCGCTCGCAAAGAGCGAGCAGTTAGAAATCGCCGACGAGTTTGTAGAAAAGCGAAGCGCGAAGATGCCGGGCCGACCCGTTTTTATTGAAATGTTGAAGCGGATACAAAAGGGCGAGGCGCAGGGCATTGTGTGTTGGAAGCTTGATCGCTTAGCACGTAATCCAGTGGACGGCGGGCAGATAAGCTGGCTGTTGCAAGAAAATATTATTCAGCATATCCGCACGCACGACCGGAATCATTATCCTACCGACAACGTTTTGATGATGTCGGTGGAGTTTGGCATGGCGAATCAATTCATACGCGATTTGAGTTCCAACGTAAAACGCGGACTGCGTGCCAAAGTGAAGCGCGGCGAGTTTCCCAGTACCGCACCCGTTGGATATTTAAATGATGTGCGTGCAAAAACGATTGTCGTTGACCGCAAGAAATCTAAAGTTATTCGCGCGGCCTTCGAGCTTTACGCCAAAGGCAATTCGCGTCTTGAAGATATTTCCCGTTATCTTTTTGATAACGGGGTGAAAAGTTTTGGCGGTTTACCATTCCACAAAGACCGAGTGAAGTTCATTCTCACGAATGCTTTTTATGTCGGCCTCTTTACATATGGCGGTGAAATGCACGAGGGACGGCATACGCCGATAATTGAAAAACGACTGTTTGATAAAGTACAGAAAGTGATTAGTGAACGAGGGCATCCGATGAAAGCCCACAACGCGCCAAAAGCTCTGTGCGGCCTTTTACGCTGTGGCGAGTGCGGTATGAGTATCACCGCCGAGGAAAGGACAAAATACCAACAGAACGGCAATATCCATCGCTATGTATATTATCGCTGTACAAAAAAGAAAGGCGGTTGTTCGCAACCGCATATCCGCGAGGAGGCGTTGCTTCCGCAACTGAACGCCATTCTTTCCGGCTACGCCATACCCCGCGTATGGCAAAAGGAATTTGAGAAGCTCATCGCGGAGGATGAACAGAGTTCATCTCTCAAAAACGCGGAGTTCGTTCAAGAGTTGCGCGAGAAGGTGCACGACCTTTCCCGCAAGCTCGACAGACTTACCGATTTGTATATTGCGCAGGATATTGAGCGTGGCGACTACTTGGCGCGTCGCCGTACTCTCGTTATGGAAAAGAAGTCTGTCGGGGAGCAATGTGCTCGTCTTGAAGCGAACGCCGGACATTGGCTCGAACCGATGCGAGAATGGCTAAAGGACGCTTCATTGCTTGATGAAGCGGCTCATTCGGAAGACGTACCCTCCAAAAAATCCTCCCTCCAAAAAATCTTCGGCTCGAACCTGACTTTGCGAAACAAAGAAGTCCTAGAAATCCCCGCAATGCCTTGGTCGGCGCTTCGCGCCGCCCGCGCTAATTTTCGCGAATCCGATGCGAGTTTTATTCGGGCTGTGTTTGTTAGAAAAAGTTCGAACATATTTTCGCAATAATCCGACTGATGACTAATCGCACGCTCCGCGTGCGTGGTGGCTTCTGATTGAATCGTGAAAGGCGAAATAATGAAGGAAAGGAAATTTTTGGTTTGCTCCGCCGCTTCAGAACTCCGAAAAGAGCATCTTTAGTTCAGCACTTATGGTTGCTCCTTTCTCCATTCCTCGCGGCGGTCCGAGGCGCAATACAATGCGGTTTGCGCTAGGGCGCAGGCGAATTGATTTGTGCTTGACCCACCCTCCCGTTCGCGCACAAATCCCCGTCGTTTTATAATTTCTCTTCAAAAAAACGGCGGGGATTGCTCCCTTGAATCGTCACCTAGTTTTTAACCAGCACATTTACGACCACGGTATATTTATCTGAGAGACCGCAATACGCTAGCGTTAGATAATGCTTGAATACTCTGATTGCGAAATCAACATCTTTAACCTTGCTCTTTTCCACGAGCAACCGTCGAATGTCCGTCTCGTTGGCGCAAAAATTGTGATACCAACAATCTAGGGTTTTTGGATATGAATTTTCCGGCAAGAAATTTGCATCAACATGTCTGAAATATTTGCGGAATATTTGAAGATTTTTTCTTAAATTAGGTACTGCACCGCCTGGAAATATATATTTGGATAAAAATGGATCAACACCGTAGAACATTTCGGTGTGGAACATTGAATGAATTAATGCCGAGCCGTTTTTGTTGAGAACATTTGCAATTTTTTGATATAGATGATCGTAATCTTTTATCGCTTCCATTACGCCAATGCTGATCACATAATCGAAATTGCCTTTTACATTATGTATATCGTCAATCTCTACGCTAACTAAGTCTTGAAGGCTTCTCTTGTTTATTTCTTCCCTTACATATTCTGCCTGCGCAATAGATAATGTGATCCCTTTGCATTTGATGCCAAAGTTTTCTGCCATGAAAAACATACAGCCACCCCAGCCACATCCTAAGTCAACAAGTGTTTTCCCTTTTGAATTATGGTCAATGCCCAATCTCGTGGCATAAAACTGTAACTTGTTTACCTGTGCTTCTTCTAAGGTTTTAGTACTTGCGTCCCATTTGCCACATGTATATAAGATATATTTAGAA
>Ga0075949_125_pt1 | contig 9778 bp, 8 predicted proteins | sample RifGroA2_FD_68013 | JGI IMG/M metagenome (GOLD analysis project Ga0075949, IMG submission 68013) | Parcubacteria bacterium GW2011_GWA2_43_13
TATTCCCCTGTTCAATTGGCACTACATCTCTCTGTGGTAATTGATTTTTTTCAATCCGCAGATCCGCTGTAATCGGAAGTGATTGCACGCTTTGATTTTTCCCCACTTCAACCTTACTCAACACTATCACATAGTCAGAAGGCATATCAACAACGCGAATACTGTGCACCCATCTTCCATCAGGACCTGCGATAGTCCGATACTCCTGACGATGCGAACCATCTCCCTGATCTTCGATTGTCGCAATAACAGTGTGGCCCGGTATCGTGGTGCCTCCTATATGATAAACCGTTCCGGTTAAACCCAAAACACCATATAATGTCGGCGGAGGAATAACCGGCTCAAATATAACTGTTACGCCTTCGCGCGCTTCGCCGGTAAATGAAACCGCGCCACTTTTCAATCCAAGCTGATCGCGCACAAACACGCTCCATTCATAGAGTCCAGGTTGAGGATTATGAACCCCTGCCTCAAACTCGCCTGTTGCATTCGCTTGCACTATCCCGACTCGTACGCCATTTCGCAGTACAGATACTTGAGCATAGGGCGATGTTTCCCCTCGTATGATCACAAACCAATTCGTTCGTTCTGACATTTGCCGCAACACATCCAAATTCACAGCTCCAGGGGCGCTGACTTGCTGGGTTTCCTCCTCTGACTCTTCAAGTTCTTCCGGCACAGGCGCTGACCCGGGATTGATAATAAAAATACCAACACTCACAGTGTCAGCCGAGCCGAAAGCAATCTGATGAACGCAAAAGAATACCACCGCAAACCCCACCATCGCTCGCAAAAATAATTTCATACACCTATGATGCAATTTTGATGCGCGCAAATTTACGCTTTCCAACTTGCACAATACTGTTGTTTTGAATATGAACGCGCTCGTCTTTTTTCGTTATTAATTGAGAGTCAATCTTGACTGCCCCTTGCTGAACCATGCGACCTGCTTCTGATTTACTTGAAACCAATCGGGCTAAAACCAAAAGATCACTAATGCTTAACAAAGATGCGCGAACCACGACATCTCGAACATCAGACGGTATTTCTTTTTTTTGAAATACTCTGTTAAATTCGCGTTCAGCCATCTCTGCGTCACGCGGCGAGTGATACAGCGCTACAATCTCGCGACCAAGCCGCGCTTTCGCAGAGCGAGGATTTTCTCCTTTTTTTAATGCGCGTTTTATTTCTTGAATCTCGTCATCAGTCACACATGTGGCAAGTTCAAAATATTTTACAATAAGATGATCTGGCAAACGCATCACCTTGCCAAACATTTCCTTTGGATTTTCAAGCACGCCGATATAATTATTCAACGATTTTCCCATTTTCTCTTTGCCGTCTATGCCCTCAAGTATCGGCACAGTCATAATGTCTTGCGGTTTTTTGCCGTACGCCTGCTGAATAGTTCGTCCGGCAAGAAGATTAAATGTCTGATCAGTCCCGCCAAGCTCAATATCCGCTTTAAGCGCAACAGAATCATATCCTTGCATAAGCGGATATAATAATTCATGTAAATAAATTTCGCGCTTTTCTTTTTGGCGCTCACGAAACATGTCACGCTGAAGCATTTGCTGGACAGTAAACGTAGAAGCAAGTTGTACCACGTCTTTAAATGTCATGGGAACGTGTTTCAATTTTGCCAGTTGGATCTCCAATTTGACCGGTAAAGGTGCCAACAACAAGCACGGCCTTGTGCCCCAACTCCTGAAATTCTCTCAATTTTCTCAACACAACCATGTGTCCTAAGTGAAGATCCGCTCCAGAAGGGTCAATCCCGAGTTTCACTCGCAGTTTCTTTCCTGATTCAAGATGTTTCCGAACATGCTCTTTTATAATCACATCAGCAACGCCTCGCGTGAGTAATTGATTGATTTTTTCTTGCTTTGTCATAGAATAGGATTCTATCCCCCTACCATTTTTTTATTGCCTTTGATACACTAACAATATCATATCGTTTTTTGATTGACAATCAAAAAATGCCCTCTTCCCCCCTTTTTGTGATATATGACAAAACACAGTCGTTCTTGGCGCAACCTTCCTGCCCGCCCGTTCTCTCGCACTGCAAAATCCTTTTCTCAAAAATCCAGTTACAACCCTCGCCGCAAGCGCATCTTTTTTTTGCTGATAAAAAAATGCGCGCCCTTTTTAGGCATTGCCATACTATTAAGCATTTCGCTTACTGCCGGCGCTTTTTGGTGGTATTCACGGGAATTACCAGACCCTAATCGCCTGATTGACAGAGATATTCCGCAAACCACGAAAATATACGATAAAACCGGCGAACATGTGTTATACGAAATTCATGGCGAAGAAAAACGTACTCTTGTTCGGCTCGCAGAACTTCCTGATTATGTAAAATGGGCCGCCATCGCGCTTGAAGATAAAAATTTTTACAAACATAAAGGATTTGATTACTGGGGCATTATTCGGGCAATGTTCAGTAATGTTGCTTCAGGCGACTTAACAGGACAAGGCGGGTCAACTATTACTCAACAGTTGGTAAAAAATGCAATTCTCACAAAAGAAAAAGTCCTTTCGCGCAAAATCAAAGAACTTATTTTAGCCCATCAATTAGAAAAAAAATTTAGTAAAGATGAAATTTTGCAAATGTATCTTAATGAAATCCCGTACGGATCAAACGCATACGGCATCCAATCGGCAAGCCAAACATTCTTTGGCAAAGATGCGCAAGCGCTGACCATTGCGGAGTCCGCCCTCCTCGCTTCCCTTCCCAATGCCCCTTCCCGTTTTTCGCCGTATGGATCTCATAAAGACGATCTTCTTGGACGCGAGAAAAAAACGCTCAAAGCCATGCATGACCAAGGATATATCAATGATGATGAATTTGAAAAAGCGAATAATCAGGAGCTTGTATTCAAGCCACGCATTGATAAAATCGAGGCGCCTCATTTTGTCTTTTACATAAAAGAACAATTATCGGAAAAGTACGGAGAAACCATGGTTGAGCAAGGAGGATTGAAAGTCATTACAACATTGGACTACGACAAACAAAAAGCGGCTGAAAAGGCAATCGCCGACATGTCATCAAAAATAGAAGCAAGCGGAGGATCAAATGCCGCGCTTGCGGCAATTGATCCCAAAACAGGACAGATACTCGCAATGGTAGGATCGCGCGACTTTTTTAATCAAGATATTGACGGACAGGTCAATGTTACCATTAGACCGCGTCAGCCGGGGTCATCATTCAAACCAATGGTATACACTGCCGCGTTTCGCAAGGGCTACTCTCCGTCAACTATTTTATATGATGTTGTTACTGATTTTGATCCTCGCCCAGACAGCCAGTACGCACCTAAAAATTACACACTCAAAGAATACGGCCCGGTAACCATGCGACAAGCACTGCAAGGATCACTCAATATCCCTGCCGTTAAAACACTGTATTTGGTCGGCGTTAAAACAGCAACAGATCTTGCAAAAAACCTCGGCTATACAACACTCACAAACCCTGATCGCTATGGGCTTGCTCTGGTTTTAGGAGGAGGGGAAGTAAAACTCCTTGAGCATACTGGCGCCTTTGGAGTACTTGCTAATGAAGGTATACGCAACCCCATTGTCGGCATACTCAAAGTCGAATCTCCTGACGGTAAAGTACTTGAAGAATTCAAAGAATCGCCTACTCAAGTATTAGATGCTCAAACGGCACGCCTTACCAATAACATATTAAGCGACAACCAGGCACGGACATTCATTTTTGGCGCAAACAGCGCATTGCAATTGGGGAGCAGGCCGGTAGCCGCAAAAACTGGCACAACAAATGATTATAAAGATGCATGGACATTGGGCTATACTCCTTCACTTGCCGCAGGCGTGTGGGTTGGCAATAATGATAATACGCCAATGAAAGGCGAAGGAGGCAGTACGCTTGCCGCTCCTATCTGGAACGCGTTCATGCGCGCGGCGCTTGCCAACACCCAGGTAGAACAGTTCACTCCTCCAGAATCTATTAACACGGGCAAGCCGGTACTTGACGGAATATCAGGAGAAAGAAAAATAAAAATAGACCGCGCTTCAAAAAAATTAGCAACCGAATTTACTCCGATCTCTTTTGTTGAAGAAAAAACATTCAGAGACCTGCACTCTATTCTTCACTATGTTCAAAAAGATAATCCGCGTGGAGACCGGCAAAGCGATCCGTCAAAAGATCCTCAATATGGCGACTGGGAAGCGGCAATTGCGCGATGGGCAAAAGAAAACAACATCGTTGCTTCAGATGAATCAGCTCCAACAGAGTCGGATGACGTGCATACCCCTCAAAATAGGCCATCACTTACTGTATATGAGCCAACGACAAATAGTTCAATAAAACAGGCGCAACTTATTCCCTCTCTTGCCGTATCTGCGCCGCGCGGTGTCTCACGAGTTGAATACCTTATAGATGAAATCCTCTGGGACACTGTCGGAGCCGCGCCATACGTCCGAACGCTTCAACTTGATCGGCTTGGAAAAGGAGAACATATTTTGCGCGTTACAGCGCTTGATGATATTGACAATAGCACATCAATCGAAATCCCATTCATCTATGAGGGTCCGTCCCAACCGACCGGACAAAACACAACGCCAACTACTATTCCTTTATCCACGCTATGGCTGTCGCCAACAGATAAAAGCACCATACCCCAATCGTCATTCCCTCTCACGCTCACCATCACTGTTTCTCCGCCATCTCAAGTGAAGAGGGTGAATTACTATTATTCAAGTCAAAACAACATTCCGATATTTATTGATTCAACGCGCGAACCGACAACGCCGCAGGCAACAACAACATGGCGAACTGCGCCACCTCCTGGCACATACACCCTCTACGCAAATAGCGTTGATTCAAATAATGTGAGCCACAAAACAAATGAAGTAACTGTTGTTATACAGTAAAGAGCCAAGTCCAAGCGTCTCTATAATGACGCTTGGCGAATTACAAAATAGATATGGAGAGACGTGCCGTTGGCACGTCTTATTTGAAATATATCTAATTTTAGACGTCCAACGGGACGTCTCTACAAGTTTACGAGCTTTTTTTGTCCCTATCTTTCAAAATAAGATACTGTTGCGCAATTGTCAGCAGTGTTGTTACTAACCAATATAATGATAACCCGCCAGGTAATCTCAAGCCAATAAACACCGTAATAATCGGCATGGTATACATCATCTGCTTGTTGATCATAGCCGCCATGCTCTCATCTTTCGCCCCTTCTGTTTTTGGAGGCCTCGCATGCATAAGCATCTTTGTCGCAAAAAACTGTGCAACACCCGCGGCAACGGCAAGTGGAATTGACGGCAGAGATAAATCCATTAATCCGAAAAACGCAATAGGATTAATACTTTCCGGCTTGTGTATAAACGGATACACCAAATCCAATCTCCCATATCATCTTTATACTGTGTTTTCAACGCTTCGATTTTCGGTTGAAGGCGAGAAAGATTTTTCTGCGATTCAAGCGCTTTATTATTTAATGTCCATAATGCTAATTTAATGATAACAGTCAACAAAATAATCGCCGCGCCAATGTCGGGAATCGTATTGTATAAAAAAACCAATGCGTTTAATATCGGCTGATAAAAAATAGTTGTGAACATACTACGAAAATGACAAATTCCAAATAATAAATATCAAAATTCAAATTTCAAATAATCACTATTTAACATTTGTCATTTGACATTATCCTCCCCTCCCTTACTCCACGGATGGCAACGCATGATACGGCATACACCTTTCCATACCCCTCTGACTATACCATACTTTTCAATCGCCTGATAGGTAAACTCCGAGCACGTTGGAGTAAACTTGCACTGACCAAACGGAGCATAGATTCGCAATGGCCCGTGATCAAGTGACAGTGTTTTTTGATACAATCGAATGCTTTTGAGTATCCACGACTTGATCATACGTTACAGGACTCCCATTTTTTTACAGGCAAAAAAAACCGATTCTCTCAATACACGCGCGTCGCTCTCGACCGCAGGCGACTTGGCACTAATAATCATATCCATCGACTTTGGGCAGAGAGAAAACACATTTCGCATGACCGGCCTTAACCAGCGCTTTATTCTGTTTCTGACAACCGCCTTTTTTGAAATTTTATTTGACACAACAACAGTACCCCGACTGTGAGGAAATAACGAAAAAAACACTCGAACCGTTACATATCGAGTATGAAATACTACGCCCTTCTTAAACACCTGCTCTATATCACGTCGAGCGCACAGGCGATGAGACGCTTGCAACATAGGAAGTTATACTTGTGTCACTTTTTTTCTTCCCTTCGCACGCCTTCGTTTTAACACCCGCTCGCCAGAAGATGTTTTCATGCGCGCGCGAAATCCATGGGTTTTTACACGCTTGCGTTTTTTAGGTTGATAGGTTCGTTTTGGCATAAAAAGTAATGACTACTATACAAGTACTATAGAAAAAATACAAGCTAAACCAACGTAACGCTCGCAATCGTGTCGTCTGTTTCTTTAAACCGCATCAAACGCACGCCTTGCGTTGCGCGTTTCAGCACATTCACGCTTTTAAGCGGCAATCGAATAACCTGCCCCTTTGAAGACATCATAACTAAATCACCTTTTACGCTTTCGTCTGAAAAATCCTTAGGCACCACGCGCGCGGAAACAATAGTCCCTGTTTTTTTTGTAACATTAGCTGTTTTTATTCCTGACCCGCCTCTTTTTTGTACTTTATATTCTTTTGTATTCGTTCTTTTACCGCTTCCGTATTCAGTAACAACAAGCAGATAATGCGGTTGTGATTTTTCTTCTTCGCGCCGAATAATTTCCATGCCCACAATGATGTCGCTTTCTTTGAGCCGCATGCCGCGCACTCCGGCGGCTGTTCTTCCCATAGCGCGGATATCGGTTTCTTGAAATCGAATTGCCTGGCCATGAGACGACACTAACATCATATCATCTTTTCCGCTCGACGATCTTACCCAGGCAAGACGATCTTCTCCTTTCAGCGTAAGCGCGATCAACCCGGAACTGCGGACATTTTGAAATGCGCTAATCTCAACGCGCTTAATCACCCCCTGCAGTGTTACCATGACAAAATATTTTTCCTTTTTCACATCTGCCATAGATACAATCGCAGACACCTTTTCATTCGGATGCAATGAAAGAAAATTAACAACCGCCTGCCCTTTTGCTGTGCGAGATGACACAGGAACTTCGTACGCAGGAAGCTGAAACACCCTGCCTTTTGTTGTAAAAAATAAAAGCTGGGAATGCGTGTTGGCTGTGAGAATTTCTTCCACAGTGTCCTCTTCTTTTGTCGTCAATCCGATCACCCCTTTCCCTCCGCGGCCTTGCGATTTAAACGTATCAGGCGGCACGCGTTTAATATATCCATCCCGTGTCAGCATAATCACAACCTCTTCTTTTGCAATCAAATCCTCTTGGCTGAACTCGCCAATGGCATGAGGAACAATTTCCGTGCGCCGCGCATCTGCGTATTTTTCAGACAGCATCGCAAGGTCCGCCTTAATAATGGCCATCAATTTTTTCTCGCTCGCCAAAATCGCTTCCAACTCCGCGATCAGCGCGCGCAATTCCTTAAGTTCATCTTCTATCTTTTTACGCTCAAGATTCGCAAGCTGATGCAAGCGCATATCAAGAATCGCATTCGCCTGTCGCTCGGAAAAAGAAAACTTTTCCATTAACCGCTCGCGTGCGTCATTCCTATCCATGGACGCGCGAATCAGTTTTATAATAACGTCAATATGATCAAGCGCTTTTACCAACCCTTCTAAAATATGGGCTCGATCTTTCGCCTTTGCCAACTCATATTCGGTTCTCCTTCGAATCACAATTTTTCGATGCTTGATATGTTCCTCAAGAACCATTTTCAGTGTCAGCACGCGCGGTTGAATACCGTCAACCAAGGCAAGCATGTTCACATGAAATTTCGTCTGCAATGACGTAAGTTTGTATAATTGATTCAAGACCTTTTGCGGATACGCGTCTTTTTTTAATTCAATAACAATGCGCACGCCGTCTTTATTCGATTCATCGCGCAATCCGGATATTGTTTCTATTTTTTTATCGCGCACGAGTTCTGCGATTTTTTCAATCAACGTGGCTTTATTCACCTGATACGGAATTTCGAAAACAACAATGCGATGTTTGCCTTTATCTTCCTCTATCTCGGCGCGCGCGCGCATGACAATCCCTCCTCGACCGGTTGCGTACGCTTGTTTAATATCTTCTGTATTATAAATCAATCCGCCTGTCGGAAAATCCGGTCCCTTGACACACTCCATCAAATCATCAATTGATGCATCAGAATGATCAATAAGATAGGCAATCGCATCGCACACTTCAGTAAGATTATGTGGCGGAACATTAGTAGCCATGCCGACTGCGATACCCAGTGTCCCATTGATTAAAAAATTCGGGACTTTTCCAGGCAACGGACGTGGCTCTTTTTGCGAACCATCATAGTTAGGATAAAAATCAACAGTATCTTTTTCAATATCCATTAATAACTCTTCCGCTATGGGCATAAGTTTGCACTCCGTATACCGCATTGCCGCGGCGCTATCGCCATCCATGGAACCAAAATTTCCTTGCCCATCAACCAACTGATGTCGCATTGAAAAATTATCCCACATGGCATATAAAATCCTGCGATGCACCGGCTTTAGCCCGTCGCGGATATCAGGCAGAGCGCGTGAAACAATAACAGACATCGCATAATCCAAATACGATGTCTTCATTTCATCAGTAATAGAGCGCGGTTCAACTCTCCCAATCCCCACAAACGCGTCTTCCTCACGCTCTTCTTGTTTTTTTCGCGACATACAATAAATATTACTGGCTGATAGGTTGCCCAAACACTTTTTGCTCCATATGTAATAATTCGCTTTCCGTAGCAGTGCCTTCAATCTTCACTCCTTTCACCTCTCTGCCCAACGATGTCAGCGATTTAAACTCTTGCGCCATGGTTTTCCAAAATGTCGCGTCTTCGGATGCGTTGCTCATCTGTGCATCAATCCGGTTAAATGCCGAACCAAGCGAAAGCATCCAAAAACCCACAATAACCAATGTAACGCATGCAACGCACAGCGCAACAAGCGCACGCGCTTTATCTGAATCACGATGTGTTTTTGTTTTTTTCCTTGTACTCATACAGTAAGAATATAATACTCTGTTTCTTCTGATGGTAAGTCCTTTTTAGTGATTTTCACCTTTTCTTGTGGCTCAACAGCCCGCGCTCCGACCTCTTTCAAAAACTCGCTTAACTGATCTCTTTCAATCGCATACCCTTCTACTGCGTAATCCATGGGGATAACAATCCGCGGCTCAATCTGACTGATAACATCAGGCGCGTCTTTGGGCGATAACACGCCATGACCGCCTACTGGCAAAAGCAGAACATCAACTCCTTCAATAAGCTCAAGTTGATCTACTGACAACTCTCCGCTAATCCCTGCCACATGGCCAATAGTTACACCTTCTGCGTTTAAAACATATAATGTGCTATTTTTTGCACGAATGCCATACACAAAAATACCCTGCGCCTCATATTCTCCTGGAGAATCAATCAGCTCACAGCCCGCCTCTTGCGGTTTGACGCGCTCCGGATCAGTGGCTCCGTATGTGGAATTCAAGACAATATCCGCCTTTAACTGATTTTGACGCAACCCGCTTTGTTCAGACGGAGGGTCAATAATAACAACCGTCTTTTCCACTTGAATTCTAAACCCATTTCCGCCTAACCATTGAATATACATACGCAAAAATAATACCACAACGCGCTATC
>Ga0075949_126_pt1 | contig 7604 bp, 10 predicted proteins | sample RifGroA2_FD_68013 | JGI IMG/M metagenome (GOLD analysis project Ga0075949, IMG submission 68013) | Parcubacteria bacterium GW2011_GWA2_43_13
ATTTAAGGAAAATTTGGAGTTAGCAGCCAATCTTATCATAAAATTTTGGAAAAAGAATCCGGAGCTTTTGGTTGATGTTTTGATAAAAGGATTTCAAAACATTAGCGATGGGAAAAAAGAAAAGCTTTCAGAAGTTTTTTTTGGTAAAAAATTGTGGGCTAAATTTAAAAAAGCCGCGGAATCGGCTTAAAAGCGGAGGTCTATAAAATGAAAAAGCAAAATAGCAAGGCTTCAGAAAGAAAATTAAGCGCGAAGAAAAAATTAGCCAGAGATCAGCTAAGAGATGAAGTGTTTTGGGCGCTAACTTTGTTACATTCGGTTCTGGGAACTTGCGATAGGTTAAGGACTTGTTCTAGCGCGGAAAAGAATAAAAGATTGGTAGGTTTTGGTTATAATGGTTCTCTTCCGAGCCAGCCTCATTGTGATGAAGTCGGGCATCTTATGATAGATGGGCACTGTGAGAGAACCAGGCACGGTGAAACAAATTTAAGGATTAATACGAGCCCCGAAGACCTTAGAGATTCAATAGTTAGAGTTATTGCGACGCCTTGCCTTCCCTGTATGAGGGATGAATTAATTTCTTTCGGCGCAAGAGAAGTTTATTATAGCGGCATCTATCAAAACGCGAAGGGGAAAGAAATTATTGAAGAGCTGGCAAAAAGAAGCAATGTGGAGCTTGTTCATTGCGATATTGATTGGGTTAGTATTTTCCAAAAAATTTTTAATAGATTATCCGAACCCGGCGGGGCTTTTTTTAACCAAGGTTTTAAGATAAAATTGATTAAGGAGTCAGTATGAAATTAAATCTATATCGAGGAAAATTTATCGCGATTGAGGGTATTGATGGAAGCGGAAAAACCACGCAGGTTAAATTTATTCGCGATTATTTAAAGGAATCTGGATTGGACGTTTTTGTTACAAAAGAGCCGACAGAAGATGGTGTTGGAAAAGAAATAAGGTATATTTTGGATAATAGGGGCATAAATAAAGACGGCACTAAAATTACAGATAAAGAACTGCAAAGAATGTATATACAAGATCGGGGTCAGCACATACTAAAACTGGTTGTTCCTAATTTAGGACAAGGCGTAATAGTCATTACCGACAGGCAATTTTTATCAACCCTTGCCTATGGCCAGGCTTTTGGGCTTAATATAGCCGATCTTTTAAAAGAGCACGAGAAAATTCTGGGCGACGCGTTTATAGTACCCGATTTGACTATAGTTTTAACCGTTGATCCTAAAGAGGCAATTAACCGCCTTAAAAAGATAAAAAAAGGCAAGGATTATTTTGAGGATGTTGTAAAACTGGGAAGGATTAAAAATGCCTATCTTTATTTAGCAAGAAAACTCCCGAAAAATTTTCCTAAAATTAAGATAGCCGTTATTGACGGCAGCCAAAGTCCGGAAGATGTTTTTGAAGAAGTTAAAAAAGAAGTTTTGAAAGTGATAGGGAGAGAGAAATGAAATTTATTACAGAGCCAGAAGTCTATTTAATTTCTCGTTCAACGATAGACAATTCAGAACTTCAGAGATTTTTGGAAGACGAAGGAATAGTCGCGTGGGAAACAGATGCCGTAAAATCTCCCGAGAAAATAGTAGAGGTGGGCGGCAGGGTTTGCTATATGTCTTTTATCAAAGGAAGAAAGACCAATCAAGAGTATATTGAAAATTTACTTTCTAGCGGCCACGGTTCTGTTCTTGAGCATGTTGTATGGACATTTATAGTGACTGGCGTTTCTCGAGGATTCTCTCATGAGATGGTAAGACATAGGGTGGGGTTTAGCTATTCCCAGCGTTCTACTCGCTACGTCGATGAAGCCGAAGGCAACTTTGTAATCCCGCCATTCAAACTTTCTAAAACCGATTTAAGAAAATTATGCCGTGGAGCGGCAAGATGCAAATTGCCTATTGGTTTAGAAACCAAAATTGTTATTACCTCTAACGCTCGAGGGTTCAGGCATTTTGTTGAAATGAGAGCGAATCAAGCGGCTGAACTGGAGATAAGAAAGGTGGCTATTAAGATTTTGCGGATTTTACAAAAAGAAGCTCCCAATATTTTTAGCGACTATGAAATAAAAATACTTCAGGACGGCAGTGAGGTGGTTAAAACCGAATATAAAAAAGTTTAACAAAAAGCCCAAGAATATCCTTGGGCTTTTTAAGTTGTTGAATTAATTAAATTCGTTTAAGATATAAATATATGAAACCATACATTGACTACACTCTATTAAAGCCAGAATCAACTATTCAGGATTTTATAAATTTATGTAAAGAAGCAAAAAAATACACCGAAGTAATTAGAGGCGTTTGTGTATTACCTGACCAAAATATTATTAAAATCTGTTTGCAAGAACTTGACGGAAGCAGTATATTCGTTTGTGCCGTGAACAATTTCCCGCTTGGTCGAGGGGGTGAGAGAATAAAATATGAGGAGGCAATTCTGGCAAAAGAATACGGAGTCAAAGAAATTGACACTGTAATAAATACCGGAGCGCTTCGGGAAGGAAATTTCAACCTTGTTTTAAAAGAGCTCAAAGCCGTAACCAGTGTTTTCCACGGAACTACTAAGGTTATTCTTGAAACTGGCCATAAATGGTATACGGAAGACCTGATAAAAAAAGCAACTGAATTAGTTGCCAAGTCCGGAGCTTTTTGTGTTAAGACATCTACCGGGTTTATTGAAAATATACCGGTAGAAAACAAAGTAGAACATGTTAAATGGATGCACGAAGCAGTTTCCGAACTTGTAAAATCTGTCCTGAACAAAATCCGAACTTTTTTCTGCGAAAATCCGGACGCTGATTTCTGATAATTTCCGCTCGGGCGGGCAAAAAGGAAGGGGGTTGGGGGGAAGGAATTTTTGCCCGCCCTCGCTTTCCGATTCCAATTTTTTTCCGTCGCCGAATTTCGTATTTTGCTTCGCAAAATGCGCCGCCAAAGAAGATGTTGCCCTTGCCCCTACCCACCCGTGCGCGGGCAACGACAAGGAACTCCCTTTTGTGTGCATATGATGAGATACATAGGTGACACCCAGAGAATCAAGAAATATGCCAAAAACGATTGATTCAGAGGGTGTTGTCTATTATGATAGAGCAATAGTTAATAGAATCTACGGACAGGGGTTTCATTTCACCAATGACCTTGTCCCGCTCTATCATATGCTCTCATACTTTAGAAAATACGATAATCTGTCAAAATCAGCTAAATTAAGGTTGAAGTGGATGGATTACTGTAAAAATTGCCGAAATGTTAGTTTAACCTGCCGTCATTTCGGCATCTCCAGAAAAACCTTTTACAAGTGGCGGAAGAAATACAACCCCAATAATCTTTTTACCTTAGAAGACGAACGTCGGGCGCCAATTAAAAGGAGACAACGGGAAATTACTCCGGAACAGAATCTAAGAATCATTCAATTAAGAAAGAAATACATTAAATACGGCAAAATCAAGTTAGCTAAGATATACGGGCGGGAATACAACGAGCCTATCTCCAGCTGGAAAATTCAGAAAGTCATTGAAAAATACAAGCTTTACCACAACCCGCGAAAAACAGCTAAGATTACAAGAAAAAGGCTGACGGCAATAAAGAAGAAAAGAATCACTGAATTAAGGAAGAAACCCAGGAACGGATTCCTTATTTGCTTGGACGCCATTGAGATTAGATGGAACAACCTTAAAAGATACATCTTTACCGGCATAGATTCTTTTTCCAAGGTCGCTTTTGCCAGAATGTATCAAAAAGCTAATTCTTTAAACGCGTCTGACTTCCTAGATAGACTGCTTTATCTAACCAACGGCAAAATTGAGAATATTCAAACCGATAATGGCAGTGAATTTGAAAAATACTTTAATAGAGGATGTCAAAGACTAAATTTAACCAGATACTACAGCCGTCCGAGGACTCCCAAAGACAACCCGGTTAATGAAAGATTCAACAAAACCTTAGAAGATGAATTTATCAATCTTGGCAACTTTACTGCGGATGTTGTATCATTTAACCAAAATCTGACTGATTGGCTGATTGAATACAATTTTAGAAGACCGCATCAATCGCTTAACTACGAGACGCCGATAAAGTTCAATAATTCTATTAAAGTGTCACCTATGTACCCGTCAAGTACATTGTGTTTACGGTTTTGTTAATTTTTGATATAATATACATAGCAGTTGATAACTACCTATATTGTACTATCTTAACAAATAATAGTAAATGATTACTACCTATGGCAAATAATAAAAGTATTATAGCTGAAAACATAAAAAAATATCGCAAAAAGAAGGGTATCACGCAAGATAGGCTTTCAAAAATGGCGGATATTACTTATAACACGATTATTAAAATTGAATCGGGGGCAACCTATAATCCAAGAGTGGAAACATTAAAACAAATCGCTGACGCTTTGGGCGTTGGGATTGATGATTTAATGAAATAAGAAATAGATATGAAATATAACGACGCAATACTTCAGCAAAATATACCAGAGTTTGTAAATTTATTTATATCAACAAATTTCTGCGATGATTTTGGCTATTCAAAAATGAATTGTTAGGAGAATACAAATCAGCGTATTTCATTGAAAGCAAGCTTAAAGGAAAGATATTAAAGTTCGAACCATTCGGCAAAAATAGGCACAAATTAGATTTTAGTTTTCGGGATAAAGATGGTCTTGAATGGTTTGCGGAAGTTAAATCTCCATCGTGGAGAAATGAGGTTGTTCAAGAAGTTGAATGGCAATCGCTTGAAAATTTGAACAAAAAAATTGAGCCATTTCAAGTTATTAAATTAGATACTTACCAATCAAGTATTCCGTGTCCAAAATGTCAACGAGCGATTAGTTTTACTGTTATAAACCGATCTCTTGATCGTTCAATTGTCAATGAAACAATAAAAAATGTTAGGTGTAATCATTGTAAAAAAACTATTTGGCAACTGTCGGAAAACGATCGCATAAAGCAAATAAGAAACAGGTTGAATCAGCCGAAATTTTTGAGAGGCGAAGGCAGAACTATCTCTATAGAAAATGCGATAAAAGATTCAGTAAAAAATTCTATAGATAAATTTCTGCCCGATAGAAACAATTTGCTTATTATTACGCCGAATATGTTTGCAGATACTGTTGGTTTTTCCAGTTTATTTAATGGCAAGCAAACTCGTAAAATAGTTAATGATATTGATAATACAGCAGTTATCAGCCGAGTTTTGATTTTAGAGGTAGAATTGCGTGATAAATTTCAATATCGTAGCAATTCTGTAAGTATTAAGAAATAATAATGGTAAAAGATTATTCAAAAATAAAAAATATGAACCACTGGACAAAATTAAGCATTGAATATGCGAGTCAGAGAAGTTATTTAGATGATTTATTCCAAGTATATCCTACTATCCCCGAAGGAATTCGTGAGCTAAACAGAGGACTTTGGAAAGATGTCGAAAAAGCGTTTGAAAAGCGAAATAATACAACGCTTCTAAAGAATCTTTTGAAACTTGATTTGTTTCCGATCAAAGATTCGTATGTTGCTTATTTGAAGCGAGACAAAACAGCCCTAGAACGAAATCCAGCAACAGCCGCGCGTCTTTCAGGTCGTTTATATGAAATGGGACTTGATACAATTTATGCTCGTTGCTCTGAACCGAAAGAAACAAATCGGCAAATCGGACCACTTTTCAAACGCTGGCTCAAAAAGAAAGCGTTGGGTATTGAACCGATAAAGCTCGATAAATTTTTGAAAGCAAAAGGAAATGCTATTTTGGACGCAAGCGACGCAGAAATGATGGCATTTGCGCGAGAACATTTGAGCTACAAACACAACAAAGGGTTAGATTTTATCGGTCGTTTTAATGGAAAATATGTAATTGGAGAAGCAAAATTTTTAACCGATTTTGGCGGACATCAAAACGCCCAATTCAATGACGCTATTGCCACAATCAAAGCTAAAAATGTCAAAGCAATTAAAGTGGCAATTCTCGACGGCGTCCTCTATATCAAAGGCAAAAATAAAATGTGCAAAGATATTACGGGAAAATTAAAAAACGAAAATATCATGAGTGCACTTGTTTTACGGGAATTTCTATACCAACTTTAGCGTTATGATTATTACTTATGACAATAAAAAACAAAAGGAAGATATTCTCGAAAAAACTTCGAGAGCAGAGCTAAAAATTGTATCAGGCAAAGGAGCAAGAAATAAGCTAATTCATGCCGATAATCTTTCTGCTTTAAAAGCTTTACTTGATGATTATTCGGGTAAGGTTGATCTGATTTATATTGATCCGCCATTTGCAACAAATGGACGTTTTAAAATCAGCGAAGACCGAGCAAATACAATCAGTAGTAGCAATGGCGACGAAGTTGCATATAGTGATACTCTTATCGGAGCCGATTTTTTGGAATTTTTGCGAGAACGCTTGATTTTTTTGCGGGAACTTTTATCGGAGCGTGGGTCAATTTATCTCCATATTGATTATAAAATTGGACATTATGTAAAGCTTATAATGGACGAGGTTTTTGGGCGAGATATGTTCCGAAACGATATTACCCGTATTAAATGCAATCCGAAAAACTTTGATCGCAAGGCATACGGGAACATAAAAGATTTGATATTGTTTTACTCAAAATCGGGAAGCCCGATTTGGAATGACCCGCGTCTTCCTTTTTCAGAAGAGGACGAGGAGCGTTTATTTAAAAAAATTGATAAAGAAGGTCGGCGTTATACGACAATCCCGCTTCATGCACCTGGCGAAACTGCAAACGGAAATACAGGTAAAGAATGGAAGGGAATGAAGCCGCCAAAGGGTCGCCATTGGCGAACTGATCCAACTATTTTAGAAAAATGGGATAAACAAGAGTTGATTGAATGGTCGACAAATGGCGTTCCTCGCAAAAAAATCTTCTTTGACGAAAAAGAAGGTAAAAAAATGCAGGATATTTGGGAGTTCAAAGACCCACAATATCCGCAGTATCCAACAGAAAAAAGTTTGGATTTGTTAAAATTTATTATTGAAGCATCGTCAAACGAGGGTGATTTAGTGCTTGATTGTTTTGCTGGCTCCGGCACGGCGCTCGTTGCGGCACAAGAATTAGGTCGCAACTGGATTGGAATTGATAAGTCAGAACACGCTATAAAAGTTGCCCAAAAACGACTAAATGATTTACCGAGTAGTTTATTTTCAAAAGTTGAGTATGAATTTATAAAGCAGATATAGACGGCGTGCCAACTTTGTTGGCACGGAATTCGGCGGCGGCGGAAAAGCGAGGGCGGGCAAAAATTCCTTCCCCCCAACCCCCTTCCTTTTTGCCCGCCCGAGCGGAAATTATCAAAATTCAGCGTCCGGATTTTCTTTGAAAAAAGTTCGGATTTTGTTCAGGAGACACAGCACTTAGTTTTTCTTCGAGCGAAGTGAGTTAGAAAAACAAGTGCCCCGAAGGAGCGAAGCGGAAGCGGGGCCAACTTACTTGCCCATTCGTAGCCTTGGCGAAGGAGGGAGATAGGTTCGGATTCCGAGGAGCGTTAATTAAAATCTATGTTTGAATGGCCTATGGGCTGGAAATGGGGACTGCCAAGGGTAAAGAGATAACATGCTAAATAAAGTATTCAGTGGGCA
>Ga0075949_119_pt1 | contig 6780 bp, 7 predicted proteins | sample RifGroA2_FD_68013 | JGI IMG/M metagenome (GOLD analysis project Ga0075949, IMG submission 68013) | Parcubacteria bacterium GW2011_GWA2_43_13
GCGGTGGTCATCGTTTTTTCCGGTATCGTGGGCATGTTGAGCATACCCGCGCTCGAACTCATCGCCGGCTACAGTACTTTTAAGCCGATCGCCTGGTTCTGGTTGGATTACTACGCGGTGCGGCGGTCACCGCCTCGTTTGGAAGAAGCTGACGCATTTGTAACTCAAGAGCCGAAGAGTTTCTGGATATTTGCCGGAGTTTTTGTGTATGCGGTTTTGTTTATTGTTGGGCTGATTCTCTTGTACCAGACAAGAAGTGAAGGCTCGCTTACCAGTCCCTGGCAAACCATTCATCCGCATTATTTATATATTTTTATCGCGGCGACGATAGTGCTTGGTTGGTTGTCGCTCACTTCATTAAGTACACGATCAGTCGTCGTTTTATTTATTGCCCATACTTTTTTATTGCATAGTTATTTGCCGTTGTCGCATTCATTATTTTATGGGGCGGATGGCTGGCGCCATCTGGCCAATGTCCAAACAATTATTGCCGAAGAACCTTTGGTCGAGGCGGCTTTAAGCGAGGCCCCCGGCACCGGCGCTTATTTTGGAATTTTGCCGTATGGCCAGATGTGGGGATTGATGGCGCTTTTGACGCGGTTGTTTGGGGTGTCGCCGGTAGTAATCATTAAATGGTTTGTGCCGGTGATTTGGTCGCTTATTTTTCCTTTGTTAATCGTGGAATTGGCTAAACTTTTTTCTTTAGGCAAGCGCGGCACTTTTTATTTATTGTGGACAACCCTTTTCCCTTTTGCCCTGCAGGCAGCGGGATCGTTCACGTTGCCGGTTAGTTTTGGTTTGCCAATCTGGCTTTTTTTGACCATTTTAGTTTTGAAAAGGATAGATAAGCCGCGGCAGAGCCAGATGACGGCTTTGGCAGTTTTGGGATTTCTATCAATTTTTGGTTATAGCCTTTACGCTGTGCTGTTTTGGCTGGGCTGGTTTGTCGCCGAACTTATTTATTGGCCGCGGGAGCGAGGCTGGCAGGCGGTGGTCATCGTTTTTTCCGGTATCGTGGGCATGTTGAGCATACCCGCGCTCGAACTCATCGCCGGCTACAGTACTTTTAAGCCGATCGCCTGGTTCGTAATATTTTGATAAATCAGGTCCCATCGGCCGCTTATGTTCCAAATGTATTCACGGCGCATTTGTGGTGGCTGCCGATCGTCGCCATCGTATTTTTTGGGTTAGCGATCTGGGGGACATGGTATGCGCTTAGTCGCCGACAAATGACCATAGTTTGGTTTGGCGTTATGAGTTTTGCTCTCACCGGCGGCTATCTAATCTCTCGCTATCTACTCGCCGGGGAACAATTATTCAGTCGCCGGCTCGATCCGGTTCTAGCTATCATTTATTGCGTTGTGATCGTTTTTGTGTTGAGATACTTGGACCGATCTATCACCAGCCAACCGATCGTGGCGAAATTATTGCCGGTATTTTTGATATTTGACGCGTTAGTTATCGGCGCGCTTTATACGCTTGGGCCGGATACCGGTGTTGTCAGTACTGCCGATGCGCAAGCGATGGAGTATGTCTGGCAACATGACAAAAATCAACCGCGCCATTGTGTTATCGCCGACACGTATCCACTGCTCGCGCTCGAGGCAATTTCCCATAAACAGATTATTGGCGGCGGTTTCCCCATTAATGAATATTTTGCGCAACCGGAGCTGCAAGCGATCTGGCGAAAGGCTAACGGGACTCTTTCGGCGAGTGATTTGCAGGCGGCATTTCTCGCCACCGGCGCGAATAATTGTTGGATTGTCAAAAATGGCACGATTCTTAATAAGACTGATAAAAATTGAGTATATAGTGAATATATATAGAATGTCTAAGCTGCTAAAAAATTCGTTACTTTTTTTGGGATTTCTAATCACAATTCTGGGTTTTTTTAGTCTTGGTTTATTGTTCTTGTTCTCACTTTATGAAGTACTTGATGCCTGGATGGAAACTGATGATATAAGGATGTCTGTTTTCATTGCACTGATTTATTGTTTAATGGTCGTTATTGATGGATTGGCGATTTACTGTTTATATAAAATATGGAAATCGCCGAAAACAAATGTTAAAAATAGCTCATCAATTAGGGTTTTATAGGGAAAATATGTCCTGTATTTTTTGTAAAATTGTAGCGGGGGAAATCTCTAATTATACGGTGTATGAAGACGCGAATATGCTCGCTTTTTTAGACGTGCATCCGTGTTCCAAAGGGCATACGGTGATTGTGCCAAAAAAACATGTCGAAAATCTTTCGGCGATGGATGGAGAGCTGTGGAACACTACCTTGGCCGGCGTACAGCAGGCGCTCAAAAAAGTTTATACAGCGCTTAAGCCAGACGGCGTGAATATTGGTATTAATGATGGGGAAGCCGCCGGGCAAACAGTGCCACATGTGCACTGGCATATTATTCCCCGCTACAAAGGTGATGCCGGTGGATCGGTGCACTCGATTATCCGTTCCAAAGAATCTTTTGATGTATCCGCGGTCGCAAAAATGTTTTCATGAACGGAGTATTAATAACATTTTTCGCTTTCCTCGGCCGCGAGGCCTCAGGGATGTCGCCGTGGGCGATATAACCCGCTCAAAATATTATTAATACTTCGTTTATATTTGAATACTATGTTTAATGCTCAAAAAAGATACTCGGCCACGCTCCATACGACTGCTGGCGATATTATTATTTTGTTCAACCAAGGCCAGACGCCAAAGACCGTGGAAAATTTCGTCACGCTCGCCGAAAAAGGTTTCTATAACAATACTATTTTTCATCGTGTCATTGATGGGTTTATGATCCAAGGTGGGGACCCCAAGGGCGATGGTACGGGCGGGCCGGATTATCGCTTTGACGATGAACCGTTTGAAGGCGAATATATTCGCGGCACTGTGGCCATGGCAAACGCCGGGCCAAATACCAATGGCAGTCAATTTTTTATTATGCATGCCGACGTGGCATTACCAAAAAATTATACGATTTTTGGCAAGGTAGCGAGCGGTCTTGAGGTCGTTGATACGATTGCGACCGCGCCCGTTAAGGCGTCGGGCTTTGGTGAAGCATCAAAACCGGTTAATCCAGTGGTTGTCACTTCTGTTGCCATAAAAGAGACCTAGTACCTCTTCCGTCCCGTCTTTTTTTCGTGTATACTACCGTTATCTATGGAAGACCAGCACGAAGAAGAAAAACCGCAGCAACCGGAAGCCCCGGCTTATTTTAGTGACCCTAACATCAATTTTTTTGCTAAAACAAATTATCGCGGCTCAAACCGTAAGTTTGGTATTAAGATTGATGACCGTCGTCGTCACATGTACGTGGTCGGCAAAACCGGCATGGGCAAAACCACGCTTTTAGAAAACATGGTTTTGAATGATATTTACGCCGGACATGGTGTTGGCCTGGTGGATCCGCACGGTGATTTTGCCGAAAAGATTTTAAATTATATTCCCACCAGCCGCATCAATGATGTGGTGTATTTCAATCCGGCGGATATCAATTTTCCGATCGGTTTTAACATTTTGGAAACGATCAATCCCGAACATAGGCACTTGGTCGCTTCCGGCCTGATGGGTGTCTTTAAAAAGATCTGGCCCGACGTTTGGAGCGCGCGTATGGAATATATTTTAAACAATACGATTTTGGCGTTGTTAGATTATCCGGGTACCACTCTTTTAGGCATTAACAGGCTGCTTGCTGATAAAGATTACCGTGACCGCGTCGTTAAAGCGCTTAAAGATCCGGTCGTGAAGACTTTTTGGCAGACTGAATTTGCCGGTTACAGCGAGAAGTTCCGCACCGAAGCCGTTGCGCCTATTCAAAACAAAATCGGCCAGTTTTTGTCCGCCTCGGTTATCCGCAACATCGTCGCCCAGGTGAAATCGCGTATTAATATCCGCGAAATCATGGACAACAAAAAAATCTTTATCATGAATTTATCCAAAGGTCGGATCGGTGAAGATAATTCGCGGCTGCTGGGTGGCATGCTTATCACCAAAATTCAGCTGGCGGCCATGGAACGCGTAGATATGCCCGAGGCTATGCGCAGCGATTTTTTCCTCTATGTCGATGAATTTCAAAATTTCGCCACGGAAAGTTTCGCCAACATCTTGTCGGAAGCGCGCAAGTACCGTCTTGATTTGACAATGGCGCACCAGTATATGGAGCAGTTGGATGAAAAAGTTTTGGCGGCGGTTATTGGTAACGTCGGGACGACGGTTACGTTCCGAGTTGGTTCATCCGATGCCGAAATTTTAGCCAAGGAATTTATTCCGACGTTTGTAGAAGAAGATTTGATTAACTTGCCGAAGTTCCAAATTTATTTGAAGTTAATGATCGACGGCGTCGCTTCACGTCCTTTTAGCGCCGAAACACTCGAACCAATCGCCGTCCCGACGGCTTCAACAGAAAAAGTCATTCGCGTGTCGCGGGAACGTTACGCGGTCAGCCGGGAAAAGATCGAAGATAAAATTATGCGTTGGAGCGGTATGGTGCCGGGGGCAGAAGAGGATGAAGATGGTTATATCGATAGCGATGGAGCTGAAACTTCCAAGCCCACCCTAAAGATTGCGCCCGCTCCAGAATCATCGGCAGCACCTAAAAAAACGAGCGGTCCGTCGCCGGTTGTAAATCTGCGATCGACTACATTTGGAGTGCCGCCAAAACCGCCGACCGGCACGGGTAAATTTTCTGGTGGGGGAGCTTCTCGGCCAGCAGGCGGTAACGCTTCGCCAGCTTTTCAAAAGAAGAAGCCTTTTAAGCCCAACCGTCCGTCAATGCCAACCGGTGAGCCACAAAAGGTTTTACTCGGCGACCCGAAAGAAAAAGGTATTTCCTTGGACCAAGCAATGAAAGTAAAACAGCCTCCCGCGCAAAAGCCGGTTGATCCTTTTTATTCATCGATGGACGCGCCATCGATTGTCAAAGACACGCCAGCGGCCGCGCCAAAAGAAATTCGCCCCGAACCAAAAGTCACACCAACACTTCCTAAAGATACGAAGTCGAACCCAAAGCCGCTTGAGCCCGGTAAAGTAACTAAAATTGACCAGGATGGCGCACAGAGTTGACAAAAACTGATTTTTGTGCTATAATCTTTATTGTTGGGTAACATCAAAAAAGTTCCCAAAACATCTCGACTCCGTCGGGAGGGTCGACAATTTATCAAGCTTCTCAAACAACATTTTGGGAACAACAAAGAAACTACGTATGGCTTTTGGTGCTACTCGGCAAATGTACGATGTGGACCTTACCTGCAGTAAATGCGGTAACCACATTTCACAGTTGCCATTCCAGCCGTCTGGTGATCGTCCGGTCTATTGCAGTGATTGCAATCGGGCTTTCCGCCAAACTCGGCCTGGTATGGGTGGTGGTGCCGGTGCTCCTCGTGCGCCTCGTCAAATGTTCGATGTGAACATGACGTGCGCAAGTTGCGGAACCGCTATCACTCAGTTGCCTTTCGATCCGAAGGGTGACAAACCAGTCTACTGCCGTGATTGTATGAAATCACGCCGCGGTTAAGATCTGTCTTTTAAAAACCCTTGGCTTCGGCTGAGGGTTTTTTAGTATTAGTACTAATCCGCCAGTATTTGAACCGACATACTGTTCTAAGTGCTGAGAAAGGGTTCTTTTGCACGTTGGAACGGTTGCCTGCAAGTTTGAACCAAGACAAAAAGGAAGGCCGAGAATACTAGCTACGGCTTAGTAATATCAGGTAATACTGACGGAGCAAGAAATTCTTGAATCGAAGATAGTGGAGTTTCGCCGATAAGTGACAGATGCGCACGCCCGCGACTTTCGTCAACGCCGATGCAGGATGTGGCGAAACCGCTTTTTTTCGGCGCGTATAAAAGATCGCAATTCGCTTGTCCTGGATAGTTTACACGCAGACTATCTTTCATTGTCTTTTCGACATTCAGTCGTGCACGCGTATCGTGAAAGAAATCTTTTCCAAAAACTGACTTGCCCTTTATAAAATCAAAAACAACAAATGTCCGCTCCGGGTCGTTGTTTTTTATGCCGGCAAGATGTTCAGTTGTGGTAAAAGCCAGAGAGATTAAGCGTGGAGTTAAAAGTAGTACCTCCGTGTCAATACTTAGAGTGTTTGTTTCCCCATTATCTTCTGCTGCAGTAGAAACACTAGCAGTGAACCAATCTTTTGCATATTCAATCCGCTCTGCTATAGCGGCGTTTGCCTTACTCGCCAGGTCATAATTACCATAGATAATTATCTTGGGTGAATTGATAGTAATGATCGTATTATTCCTCGCTTCTTCAATAGTTATTTTTTGCCAGCTGGCAGTGGTCTGATCTACCTTGATGGCAGTGTTGGGAACATTTTTACCACCACGTTGTAAGGATATATAAAACAAGCCGACAAAAACAGCCGTAACGATAAGCCCTGCGATAATTATTTTTTGTTTAGTCATTAGTCAATGATTTCGAGTATACCCACGCTCAAGAAGTCGCCCTTACGAGCCTTAATAAGCGCACTGTAAATTTCCATCCATCTGGTGGTCTCTATGATTGTCATGCATCCGGCTGATCTCGCGCCGACATGCAAATATCTCGCGCTTTCAAAATCTATCGGAAACCAAACTTTTGGATGGATTTAAGCATGGGTCTTACTCGTTTGTATTACACTATTACAATTTTTATTATAGCAAGATTTCAGCATTTAGAAAATGGGAAGTTCTCTGGTTTTTGAAGAAAGTACTCAGATTTAAGCTGGCAACAAAACTCCTGAAAGAATATCTTGATCATACACCAGAAAAGACGCACACACTAAGGGTTT
>Ga0075949_120_pt1 | contig 6664 bp, 4 predicted proteins | sample RifGroA2_FD_68013 | JGI IMG/M metagenome (GOLD analysis project Ga0075949, IMG submission 68013) | Parcubacteria bacterium GW2011_GWA2_43_13
AAAATCAGCAGAATCGTCTCCGCCTTCTTTAAGGTCTTCGACCACAAGATGCATAATAGATAAAGGTGTTCGTAATTCATGAGAAATATCAGCCAATAATTGTTCTTTTAATTGCAAAGCCCCTCTCAAAGCGACTGTTCTCTCCCGCACACGCAATTCAAGATCTTTATTAAGCAACAACAGTTTTTGCTCATATTCTTTTTGAAGCGTAATATCGCGAGCAATACCTTGCAGCCCAATCATCTTATTATTCTCTAAAATAGGGACAGCACGCACCTCCATCGTAATTTTAGTACCATCTTTTGTCCTAATATGCAAAATATATCTCCCTGTCTCGCGCGCTTCTCCCCGCGCTAACTTAAAAAACTGCTCATTTGCCGTTTCAAGATCTTCGTCAGTAAGAATCCCCATATCCTCTGGAGCATACCCAAGAAGTTCATCTTCGGTATAGCCAAGTTCAGAAACAAACTTCTTATTAACAGAAGTAAATCTCCCCTGCATGTCTATTGTATAAATAAAATCAGCCGCGTTTTCAAAAAGATGCTGATATAATATTTCTGTTTTGGAACGGCTCGTGATATCGCGGACAAAAAAAGCATAATACATACCCATGCGCTTGCACACAATTTTCACAATCTCGTATTTGACATTCAATTCTTTTTCATCGTTTCTTTTAAACACTATTTCACGCCGAAAATATCCAACGCGATCAACCTCTTGTTTTATCCCAGCCCAATTTTCAAGATGATGTGTAATAAACTCTTTCAATGGCTTATTCAAAAGCGCTGAAGCAGGATAGCCGACAATATCTTCTATTTTTTCATTCGCGCTGACAATAACATCATGGTCATCTATGACTAAACACGCCACTGGAGCATGGCGAAAAATTTCTTCAAAAAGATGAAGCTTGTCAGGAGAAGACATACGATGGTTTCTGAATACCTCACCCTACCCTCTCCTTATAAAGGAGAGGGCACGACGATACCTCACCCCCTGTCACTTCGTCTGCCATCGGGCATCCTTCGGACAGGGCAAGCTCTACCCTCTCCTTATAAAGGAGAGGGAGCGACGACGGCGACCCCCTCTACATAAACGACTCAACCACTGGCGTTAAATCCCGAGAGCCAGGAGTGTATGAATGAGATTGCTCAACTAATGATTTTTTTTCAAGTTGAGGCAAGGCAGATTCATACACCTGTTTTTCTTCTTTATAAAACAACCCGATTGGCAGATGATCACCCTGCTCTAACGCGCGTTCAAAGGCCTGAACTTTATTTGACACATCATGGGAGGTCTCTTCTAACTTATATACCCGCTCCCTAAAATACTGATATGTGTTCACTTTATTAAATGTTACGCAGGGTTGAAACACATCAACCAAAGAAAACCCTTTAAACTCCATAGCAGAAACAATCTGCTGTGTCAAATAGGGGATATCGCCGGAAAATCCGCGCGCCACATATCCGCATCCCGCGCTGATTGCGAGTGCCAATGGGTTGATTGGTTCATCTATCACGCCCTGAGGATTGGTTTTTGCTTTTGCTCCTTTGTCTGATGTCGGAGATGTTTGGCCAATGGTTAATCCATATACTTGATTATCATGTACAATATAAGTGATATTGGGATTTGCTCGGATGGTATGGATAAAATGATTTCCGCCCTCGCCATAACTTCCGCCATCTCCGCCAATCACAACAACCGGCATGCCGTGGTTTGCCAAACGCAAACCAAATGCAAGTGGCAATGCCCTGCCATGCAAACCGTGCGCCCCGTACGCATTGACAAAATTGCACATATTGCCGGAGCACCCAATATCAAATACCACATACACCTCATGTGGCTGTAATCCAAGATGAACAAACGCCTGACGCAAAGCAAGCCAAATAGAAAAATCACCACACCCCGGACACCATGTTGGCTTATACGGGGTCGCAAAATCCTGAATTGTGATATTATTTTTATATTCTTCCATATAAAGATTGCCGCGTCGTCCCCTGTAGGGGGACTCCTCGCAATGACAAACACATAAGTACTATTTTAAAATATTTACGATCTCCCGACGAATTTCTTCGGGTGTAAACGGACGGCCATCGGATTTTCCAATAACATGATTCACCGCGACTCCTGTCATTTCGCGCACCAATCCCGCGGCTTGTGCTGTTACATTATTTTCTATCATAATAATACGCCTGCATGACCGCAAAAATCTTTCAACATATTCCGCAGGAAAAGGCCACAGATAGACAAAATGCAGAACATTCACTTTCACCCCTGCTTGTAATAATAACGGCATTGCGTCTAACACCGGCCCTTTGACACTTCCCCAACACAGCAACGTAACATCAGCGCTCGCAGGGCCATACATATGCGGCGCGGGAATTTCTTGTACAATCGCATCCATCTTTTTCAGCCGTTTGTTATTTTGCGCATTGCGCACTGGGGCTTCTTCACGCGAATAGCCATATTCATCATGTTCATCGCTGTTGGCAAGATAGATACCACCCTCTTGACCAGGCAACGAACGAGCAGATACGCCATTTTCCGTTACTTCATATCTGCCAAAACGTTTTTCGCTATTCAATACTTCTTCTGTCGCCCATAATCCTCGGTGTATTTCAATGTTCTTTGTCTCCACCATCGGCGACACAGCAAGCGACTCTGCTAAAAATTTATCAGAAAGAATAATCACCGGACACTGATACTTATCCGCCAAGTTAAAGGCGTTAATGGTCTCGGTATAACACTCTTCCGGATCTCCGGGAGCAAGAACAATGCGCGGAAATTCGCCTTGCGATGCGTGCAATACAAATCGCAAATCATCTTGCCCGCCCCATGTCGGCAATCCGGTTGACGGACCTGGCCGCTGGGCTTCTAAAATCACAAGTGGCACCTCCATAATCCCTGCCATACCGAGTGCTTCCACCATTAAAGAAAATCCTCCGCCGCTTGAACCGGTCATTGCTCGCACTCCGCCAAGCGACGCGCCAATCGCAGTATTGATTGCCGCGATTTCATCTTCTGTCTGGCGTACAACAACGCCGTACTCCGGTCCGTACTGGGCTAAAAACTCCAATAATGACGACGCAGGCGTCATGGGATACGCGCCATAATAATGAATGCCGGCGACAAGCGCACCGAGCCCGATTGCCTCGTTCCCGCTCAACAGCATTGTCTGTTTTTTCCCCTTGGGAACAAGGATATATTCAAATTCTTTATCCCAATGACTGCCAACGTATTGATACCCGGCAAATGCGGCTTTTTGATTTAATGAGACAACGCTCTCCCCTTTACGCTGAAACATTGCAAAAAGCGTTTCCTTCACATACTCAAACGGCACACACGCCAGCCGAGCGCTTGCGCCTAATGCCACGGTATTTTTCATTAAATCCGCTTGCGCCGCTTCTACGGCAAGCCGCTTAAATGGCACTGATAAAAAAGAAACATACTGTGCTTTATATGAGGAAACATCTATGTGCTCCACCTCGCTATCATACAAAACAACTGCGCCGGGAGAGAGTTCTTTTACATGAAGATCAATGGTTTCACTATTCAATGCAACTAAAAGATTAACCTGCTCATGGATTGATCGCACAGAGTTTTCCGCGCTAAAAATATGATACGTATTGTGTCCGCCGCGAATCAAAGAAGGATATTCTGTGTAGCCATACACATTCAATCCTAAATGATGGCACATACGCGCCCACATTTCACCGGTCACTTTAATACCTGAACCGGCTTCTCCTCCTATTTTCCATCCTAAACAATTCACTGTCATACTTCATTGTCAAATACATCAGATATATTTTGTGTTACTTTGCGCCACCATGATTTTTTGCGCACATATCGCCATACCAACAAAATAGTACCAACAATAATTAAAATACCCAAACTTCGCAATGAAAAACGATACTCAACAATTCTATTACCAAAATAGTTCCATAAAAACGTTCCCGGAAGCGACCCCACAATACTTGCAATAATAAACGTGGCATACCGTATTTTACTCATTCCGGCGAGATAACTGAAAAAATCAAACCAAGGATTGGGAATCAATCGCAACAACACAACTACCCAAAATTCAATGCGTTCCGGAATACGCTTTTCTATTTTTTCATACTGCTCAACAGCGTATATTCTTTTTAGCAACGGCTTCCCTATGTGTCTCCCTAATGAAAAATTGATACTCTGTCCGAGAGCAAAGCCGGCAAGCGAGTACAGCATACCATACTGCCAGCCGAATAAATTTGCTCCGATCAATGTAAACGGCGTAGCCGGAACAGGAGCGCATATAACCGGAATTAACAGTATCAAAATATACACCAACGGCCCCCATACGCCCATGCGCACGACAAATGCTTCGATTTTTTCAAATGGGATGCCTATCTGCTGACCCCACCACGACAGGATGAAAATAAAAGCGATAATAATACCAACAGTGAGGTTTTGACGGAGTTTCTTTGACATAATGCATTTCTTCACTATATCAAATCCTGCCAAAAACGGAAATCGTGTACACACCATCACATGTAGAGACGGGAGAAAACATCCGTCTCTACACTCCTGCCCTCTTATCTCCCTTTAACAGTATCTCTTGCAATATCCCAATATATGCTATTCCCTTTTTTCTCTTTCATCATATACCACCATTCAACACCCCAAAAATACACCTCGCGGAATCCGGTTTTCTTTGCAATACCAATCACTTTTTTCATCTGATCAGGCGTCATAACAACCGGCTGATCTCTCTGTGCGTCCGGTCCCCACGGCTCTGCCTGCAATTCCGAAATCACGACATCGTCAACAAGCTTTTTTACCTCTCTGCCAGCATGCGCCACATTTGAGCCCTTGCCCCCAATCTCGCCTGAAACATTATCTGGGTGCGCAGTAAGCAAAAATTTATAAAACTTGCCAGTATATTCTTTTTCAATTTCTTTTGCAATTTTTTTAGCATTGTCTCCCGCTCTCGCCTCTATGGCCAAAACCACCATTATTTTTTCTTTTGGATAATTTGCAGATTCCAAAGCATCTAAACTTTCTTTTATTATTTGTTTTGACTCCTTGTAACTGGGCAGAATAACTATGTGGTAAACATCTTTCCATGTTATGCCGAGAGAGGATGAGGGCTTTAGTTTTTTAAGCTCTTTTAGCCAGTCTTTTTTCAAATAACTTTTTATCTTAAAATATCCTATAATCTGATGCAAAGAAAAATATATTATCCTAAAAAGATAATAAAAGCAAAAGCATATAATAAAAATTGCAGCCCATGAAGGAAGCAGCCACGAAAGAAGAAAAACTAAAAAAATAGTGCCCAGGCTCAGAATTCCGGGCAAAGTTTCGAATATCCGATAAACTCTTCTTTCTTTTGGATTTTTTAAATCGCTTGCTTTTGAAATATCTAAGTAATCTTTTTTATCCATCTTTTTATTAGGTGGTGGCCCCAACCGGATTTGAACCGGTGTTCTTGGCTTGAAAAGCCAGTGTACTGGACCAGGCTATACGATGGGGCCAAGTTAATTTAATCTGATTTTAGCTTGAAAATTGAAAAAAAGCAAGTTTTGTTATATAAATAATAGAATAAAAAATATGAAAATTTTAGCTATAGAAACATCCTGCGACGATACGGCATCCCCAGCTTTGGCTAAACGTGAGCATCAAAAAAACCTTGTACCTGCATTAAAATTAGCTTTGCGTAAGGCGAGAATGCTGGAAATTTTTAATTTTCAATTTTCAATTTTCAATCAATTTTCAATGACTAAATTTTCAAAAGTGAAAACAATTTTAGAGCGAGAACCGGAGCTGGAGAAAAAACTTGCGCCATTTTTGCAAAAATATGAAAAACCGGACATTGATTTGATTGCTGTAACAAACGGGCCTGGTTTAGAGCCTTGTTTATGGGTTGGAGTTAATTTTGCCAGAGCTTTATCTTATTTTTGGGATATTCCAATTGTGCCTGTAAATCATATTGAGGGCCATATTCTTGTAAATTTTTTTCAGAATAAAAATATTGAATTCCCTTCTATTGCATTAGTTGTTTCCGGCGGACACACGCAAATAATTTTAATGGAAAAAATTGGAAAGTATAAAATTTTAGGAGAAACAAGAGATGATGCAGCCGGCGAGTGCTTTGACAAATGCGCTAAAATTTTAGGGCTTAACTATCCCGGCGGGCCAGCTGTCGCCGCCATGGCAAAAAAATTCGAAATTCGAAAGAACCCTACGGGGAATCCGCCAGCGGGCGTCAAATCGAAATTCGAAATTCGTTTGCCCAGGCCCATGATAAATACAAAGGACTATGATTTTAGTTTTTCAGGATTAAAAACAGCAGTGCTTTATGCTTGGCAAAAAATAGAACTAACTCTTAACTCGAACGACCGCTCGGAAAGAGAGTTAGCGCAAAAACAAATGTCAGCTGAAATCCAGCAGGCTGTAATTGACGTTTTGCTTAAAAAAACCTTGAAAGCCGCAAAAAATTATAATGCAAAATCTCTGATTTTGGGCGGAGGAGTTTCAGCCAACAAAGAATTACGTCGGCAATTTAAACAAACGTTTAATAACTCAACAGCTGTTGAGTTATTCATTCCGCCACCAGACCTTTCAACAGACAACGCTTTAATGACAGCTGTTGCGGGTTATTTTAGATGCAAAAACAGCAAAACAGGCAACT
>Ga0075949_118_pt1 | contig 6405 bp, 5 predicted proteins | sample RifGroA2_FD_68013 | JGI IMG/M metagenome (GOLD analysis project Ga0075949, IMG submission 68013) | Parcubacteria bacterium GW2011_GWA2_43_13
TAACTATTTTTCTATGACATTACTTTCGTCTCAACAGGTAATAGGCAATGCCGAGCAAGATGACTGGCGGCCAAAGCGGGGGTCAACGAAAAAGCGTGTTATCGGTGTTCCGCGTCAGCATTCATGGGTGTTTATAGTGGTGTGTGCGGTTGTGGTTTTAATGATACTTGCGTTTTTGCCATGGACAACTCAGCCCCTTGCGTTGGTAAAGCAAATGATTGTTATTGCCGGAGCCGGATTTGGTATTCTTTTGTGGCTTGCGCGTGGCATTCGTCAAAAAGAATTTTCTCTTGTGCGCACGCCGTTTGATATATTATTCGTCATCGCATGCGTTGTTTTTGCTGTTTCCGCAATGTTTTCTTATGTGCCTCTTCAGAGTATATTAAGCGCCAGTGGAAAAGGGCTTCCATCTCTTCTTGCTTTTATTGCTCTTGCTGTATTGTTCATGCTTATTGTGAATGTAGTTCGGACTCGCAAGCAGGTTTCAGGGCTATTGGGTTTAATAATAGGGGCTGGTATTATTGCGGAACTATTCGCGTTATTGGGGTATCTTCGGGTTATTCCATGGGTTGCTTCCGGTTTCAACTCCATTGGCACGCAACTTGATCTTGCCGTACTTGCCGCTGTTGTGACGGTTTTGTGTCTGGGGTTTATTGTCAGTACGCGCGGGTGGAAATGGAAAGGACTTGGTGTTTTTGGGGTTGTGGTAAGTTGTTTGGTATTGCATACCATTGGCTTTACGCTTTCATGGTTGTTTGTGCTTGCCGGTGCTGGCATGTTATTGGCTTGCGTCTTGGCTTTCCAGCATACTGTTCCAATGAAGAGTAAATTGATATGGGTTATTTACGCGGTTGTGCTTATTTCCGCGCTGTCGCTTTTTTTGAAAATACCTTCAATTACAGGAACAGTTATGAATATAGCAGGACGCGCGCTTGAAGCGCCGGCAGAGGTGCGGTTGTCTATTGGATCATCTTGGAATATCGCCATGGGAACGATGTTTGATAATGTAAAAAAAGGATTCATAGGAAGTGGGCAAGGGATGTTTGGGCACATGTTCTCCCAGCAAAGGCCTCAATCGTTTAATGAGACAGCTTTTTGGAATGTGCGGTTTGCTGAAAGCCATGATGCTTTTTTGGAAGCGTTAACAACAACCGGTGTTGCCGGATTTTTGGCGCTACTGCTATTGGTGTTTGCCGGGCTTGGCTTTGCGACGCTGTTGGTGGTATTAATTGCATTTCCCGCAACTCCAAAATTTATATTTCCGGTAAAGTTTTTTCAGGCGCAGAAATTCATCCAACAGCATCGGGCGCGCTACCGCGAAGAGGGGGTGTTGTTTATTGTGCTGTGTTCTGCGCTGGTGTCTTTGACTTTGGCGTTTTTCTTTATTGTTCCATCATTAACTGTGTGGCTTATCTGGGTTGTAATGATTGGCCTTGTGGTTGCGTTGTTTGACAGCATCAGAGAAAAAAGCGCGCTCACTGTTGTGAATATCAGCGAGTCGGCTCATCATTCTGTGTTTTTGTCATTTGGATTTGTTACATTTATCGTTATCGCGCTTTTTGGAGCGGTGTATATTACTCGCATTACTTTTGCAGATATTGTATTTCAGCAATTGCGCGTCGCAGTAGCCCAACCGAGTGAGCAACAAGATGAAAATTATTCAAAAGCCCGAGAGCTTGTTGTAAAGGCCATTCGTTTGAATAATGATTACGCGCCTTATTTTTTGGCATCAGCTCAATTGAATTTGGCGCAAGCGGCATTTGAGGCGAAAAAACCGCAAGAATCATTTGATAAAGAATTATTCCAATCATTGCTTGCAGGCGCGATTAATGATTCCAAAACAGCGGTTGATCTTGATCGCAATAATGTTACGATCTGGGAAGAGCGGGCGAATATTTTTGAAAGCGTGATGGCTTTTGTTCCTGATGCCGGCGGATGGGCGTTGAAATCGTACGAAGAGGGGTTATTGCGCGAGCCGACGAATCCGCGGATGCAGTTTAAGATTGGATACTTAAAAATACTTTCCGGCCTTGATAAAGATGAAAAAATTACAAACGAATCAATGTACTCTGCCGGCATTGGCGATATGGAAAAAGCAATCACTCTTGCGCCGAGTTTTTTTGAGGCGCGTATCGCAATCGCGCGGGCTTATGAACGCATCCCTGAATGGCGGAAAGCATTACAGATTATGGAAGATGGAATGTTTATTCCTGGAGTCAAAGCGCAACCGGTTGTATATTTTGAGCTTGCTCGATTGTATTACAATAAAGCGCTTGCAAAATCATCAGCTGAGGGTTCTGATTTGGATTATGCCCTTGCCGCGGCAAATGAGGCATTGGCGCTGTCTCCTGATTACGCAAACGCGCTGTATGCTCGCGCCTTGATTTACGATAAGCAAGGGCTTACAGAAAAGGCGCTTGGTGACGCGTATGCTTTAGAGACAGCAGACACAGGCAATGATATGGTGAAAAAATTGATTGATCGTTTAGAAAAAGGAGAATTTGCATTTGATGATACAACAGTTTCTGTATCTACCGGACTTGAAGGAGAAGAGGATGCGGCAGGGGTTGTGAAAGGAGAAAAGGTTGAAAAAGAAGAAGAATAGAAATGCGTAGAGACGCCCTGTTAGGGCGTCTTTTTGTGTAGGTGTTTGTAGAGAGGCGCCCCTGGGGCGTCTGAAGGCAGTATATATGTTATCAAGATGTGCCAACGGCACGTCTCTATATTTTTGATCTCCACGTTTGCGCGGCGCAGAGCGCAATCGCAAGCGCGTCTGCCGCGTCGTCTGGTTGAGGGATTTTTTTGAGTTTCAACAGCGATGTTACCATGCGTTGCATTTGCTGTTTATCTGCTCTGCCATAGCCGGTAAGCGCTTGTTTTACTTGCAAAGGGGTAAATTCCATAAGCGGGATATGCGATAGTTGAGCAGTAAGGATAATGACGCCCCGCGCCTGGCCTACATCAATAGCTGTTTTGAGATTTTTGTAAAAAAAAAGCTCCTCTACGGCAATAATATCAGGGCGCAGATTTTTGATACATGTTTTTAAGTCGCGATGGATTTTTTCAAGGCGTATTTCAATTGGGGTACTGGCAGGTGTTGTAATCGTGCCGTATTCGCGCGCAAAAAATCCGCGTTGTTTTTTTTCAACAACCCCATACCCCATAATCGCGTATCCGGGATCTATGCCAAGAAACAACATAAACGTGTTATTCCTCAAGGTTCGAATAATAATTACTCACATCTTCATCTTCTTCAAGCGCTTCAAAAAAAGTATCTATTTTTGCTTGGGTTTCAGCGTCAATAGATATTATTTGCTTTGGGATATATTCTATTTGAGCATATTCAACAGGCAAAGACATCTGTTCAATGCTATTTTTTATTTTGATAAGATCAGAAGGAGGAGTGGTAATACGAATCCCATCGTCAGATAAGGAGATATCTTCTGCTCCTGCATCTATAAGTTGGAGTTGAAAATCGTCTCCATCAATATTGGTTGGTTTTTCTATGCGGATAACGCCGCGTTGTTCAAACATCCATGCAACCGAGTTTGTTGTTCCCATAGATCCTCCGTATTTTGAAAATAAATGCCTTACATTGCCGGTGGTTCTATTTTTATTGTCTGTCGCGGCGGAAACAAGCACAGCAACTCCGCCTGGCCCAAACCCTTCATACAGCACTTCTTCTATCTGAGCGCCATCTGCTTTGCCAGTGGCGCGGTCTATTGCCCGTTTGATGTTATCATTCGGCATGTTTGCTGACCGTGCCGCATCAATGGCAAGCCGTAGGGTAAGATTTGTAGCAGGATCGCCTCCGCCATGCTTTGCCGCGATAATGATATTTTTTGAGATTCTTGAGAATAAAATACCGCGCTTTTGGTCAGTAGCGCCTTTTTTATGTTTAATGCTCGCCCATTTAGAGTGTCCGGACATAGCGTCGTCCCCCTCTCCTTATAAAGGAGAGGGTAGGGGTGAGGAAAGTGCCGTCTCCCTCTCCTTATAAAGGAGAGGGTAGGGGTGAGGTTTGAAGAATAGAGAAAATGACGTGCATAGTGTAGCATTGGAGATGTGAAAAATCAACCGCAATTCTTGACACTTTTGTATGAGTAGGACATGCTTAATATGAAGAATTTTTCTTCTGTTATTACTATCCGCCGAAAAGGAAGAGAATCAATTTTTATTTATATTATAAAACCATAATTACTTATGATACATGATTTTTTTCAACAGCAGGTAGAAAAACTCGATCCAACTGACGTATTAGGTTCTATTGGTATGATTCCAAAACAGATTGAACAAGTATGGATGCAGGGGAAAAAGTTTATTTTCCCAAGAGAGTTTTCGCAAGCGACATCAGTATGTGTATTTGGTATGGGTGGGTCAACTTTAGGGTCTGATTTTTTATCATCAGTTTTTCGAGACGAGCTTAAAGCGCCTATTACAATAGTTAATGATTACACAGTGCCTGCATGGGTGAATACATCAACTCTTGTTATTCTTTCAAGTTATTCCGGAACAACAGAAGAAGTTTTGCATGCATCAGAACAGGTGATAAAAAAGACAAAATTTATTGTTGCTGTAAGTACTGGCGGTCAGCTTGAGCAGTGGGCACGGAAGAGGAAGATTCCATCATTTATTTTTGATCCGATACATAACCCCAGCAAACAGCCACGCGTAGGTATTGGGTATGGCATAGCATCTCAATTAGTCGTATTGAAAGTGGCACGGCTCCTTTCTGTATCAGACGCGCAGATGACCATGGCTATTCGGCATCTTAATACACTTGTAAAGAAATATGGAGGCAATGGTGTCGAACAAAAAAATGAAGCAAAAAAATGCGCTCGCGCCATGGTTGGCAAAGCCGCGATTATTATGACAGCTGAACACCTAAAGGGGAGTGGTCATATTTTTCAGAATCAGATTCATGAAACAGCAAAACAATTCTCAGTCCATTTCCCTCTACCAGAGTTGAATCATCACCTACTTGAGGGGCTGAGTTTTCCAAAAGATGTTTTAAAAAATATGATTGCTGTGTGTTGTGAATCAACCCTGTATCACGCGCGCAATCAAAAACGATTTGCTGTAACAAAGAAGGTGTTGAAAAAACAGCATATCGCCTCATATGCGTTGAGATTGGAAGGGAATAGCCGGTTTGACCAAGCGCTTGGGTTAGTACTGTTTGCAAGTTACGCAACGTTGTATCTTGCGTTGCTCAATAACATGAATCCGGCTAATATTCCGTGGGTTGATTTTTTTAAGAAACAGTTGAAGTAATGTAGAGACGCCCCCCTGGGGCGTCTCCGACAATGAGACGCGCCCCACCAAAGGCGGGCAGGCAAGGGCACGTCTCTACACCTTCATTTATATCATTTAAAAACGCTCCGTATTTGGAGCGTTTTTAGTTCTGTAAGAAATTGCGTCTTAGCTACTATGTGGTTGTGGTTTTAATAATAAGATCAAGGATGAAATTCGTGAGTACAGCGGCACCTAAAATGATCATCAAGCCGATAACCCCTGCCTTCATTCTATCTTTTGCTTCTTTTGTTTTATCTTCATTACCCCCAGAAGTCATCCATTGCACTCCAGACCAAATGACGAGAATAAGAGCGATAAGCCCTAAAAATCCGAGTACAATATTGATGACTCTGCCGATAATTTCATATACCCTCTTTTCGCCTTGCTCTGACGTTACTGTTCCCAAATCTCCTGTAGCGCCACCAGTTCCTAAAATAGCATACGGGTCTCCGCCTGTGGCGGTTACGCCTGTCGCTTGTGTCTTTACTGGCGCCAGTGCAAAGAGAACAATGACAAGTGATAAAAGAGATAAGAAAAATTTAAGTGTCATAGTATGGTGATTGGGTTATGATGATGTGGTTGTGGTTTTAATAATAAGATCAAGGATGAAATTCGTGAGTACTGCGGCACCTAAAATGATCATCAAGCCAATAACTCCTGCCTTCATTCTATCTTTTGCTTCTTTTGTTTTATCTTCATTGCCACCGGAAGTCATCCACTGCACTCCAGACCAGATAACGAGAATCAATGCAATTAGCCCTAAAAACCCTAATACAATATTGATGACATTGCCGATAAGGGTGTATACTTTTGCTTCACCATCACCCTCTCCGGATTCGATTTGATATTGCTTTGAGCCAGTAAGCGTTTTTTGGACAGCCGATTCTGTTCCTAATGACCTGTCTCGAATTGTGGTAGAAGCGTGTACTGATGATTGGAGTAGAAGCGTGCCAGCAATGCCGAATGTTAATAATATGGAAGTGAGAAAAAGATGTTTGATACGAGACATAGTTCTAAATTATTAAATTGTTTGAAGTACAAGATCAAGAACAAAATTAGTAAGCACTGCGGCGCCGAGGATAATGGCAAGTCCAATGACAGCCGCGATCATGC
>Ga0075949_121_pt1 | contig 5391 bp, 4 predicted proteins | sample RifGroA2_FD_68013 | JGI IMG/M metagenome (GOLD analysis project Ga0075949, IMG submission 68013) | Parcubacteria bacterium GW2011_GWA2_43_13
CTTGCATCCGAGAAATCACGGAGATACGGTGATTTTTAACGACCCACAAGCGCTGGCAAACCAGCTTATTTTGGGCGATAATCTTGAAGTTCTGCGGACGCTTCCCACAGAATCCATTGACCTTATTTACATTGACCCGCCGTTTTTCTCCGGCAGAAACTACAATGTGATTTGGGGAGACACCAACGAAGTGCGCTCCTTTTATGATATTTGGGAAGGCGGGATTGATTCGTATTTAGTGTGGCTCAACGCCCGTTTTTGGGAAATGCGGCGCGTGTTGAAAAAGACCGGTTCAGTCTATGTCCATTGCGACTGGCACGCTTCGCATTACATCAAGTGCGAGATGGATAAAATTTTTGGGTATGAGAATTTTAGGAATGAAGTTGTGTGGTACTACAGACGTTGGAATGTTGCCTCTACAATGTTCGCTAGAAATCATGACGTTATTCTTTTCTATACAAAATTAGCCAAAGGATATACATTCAATAATCAATACATTCCTAAATCAGAGAAATCAAGTGGGCAAGGTCAGGCTTGGAAGAGTGTATTTGATGACGAAGGTAAAAGGCATTCGGTCTTGTTGGAGGAGCCAACGAAAGGTGTACCAATGCCCGACACTTGGGAAATCTCGATGATAAATCCAATCGGCAGAGAAAGAATTGGCTATCCCACCCAAAAACCCGAAGCGCTTTTGGAAAGAATTATCAAGGCATCTTCCAACGAAGGCGATGTGGTTGCCGACTTTTTCTGCGGAGGTGGCACGACTTTGGCAGTGGCGCAAAAATTAAAGAGACGCTTTGTCGGCTGTGATTCATCGCGCGTGGCAATTTCAGTAACCATTGATCGACTTGTGAAAGTCGGCGAGGAGATGAGCGGGGTAAAAAGCAATCTCGCAGTCAAAGAAGAAGAAAGACAATTCGCTTTAGCCTTGAACGATGCTACCATAAATGAAAAAGTGCCGAACATTGAAGTTTCGTATCTTGGCGTGTATCCGTCAGAAAAATTTGCAAGCATTTCGCAGGATGATTTTTGCGGCTTTGTTTTGACGTGCTACGGCGCGAGCAGAAATACCGCCGAAGGGAAAACACACGGATTCAGGCCGCCCGGGCAAAGCGAACCGATTTTGGTTGGGCCGTCAAACCCGAATGAATCCATAAGCGGAGAGGAAGTAAAAGCGTTTTTTGACGAAATAAAAGCGCGGCTTGAGCCGAATAAATTCGTCTCCGCAAAAATTATCGGCTGGCGATTTTCGCTGCAGATTGTCGCGTATCTTAAACTGCTTGAGGAGTATATCGCAAAACACGCGCTCCCTCTTACATGCGAACTTATTCCGCTTGACTCGCGTGCATTTCGCGCGCGGATACTCGCGCGATCGCAAGACGCAGACGAAACAGAGGAGTTTCTGCGTTTTTCCAAAGCGCCGGTTATCGGGGATATTCGCGCAAAAAAGATAAGCGGGTTAGAGTACGAATTTGAAGCGGTTGACGCGTTTTCAACAAACGAAGACGGCTGGCTCGTGAATTGCCAATGGGATTTTGATTATCAGGAAGGCCGCTTTGCGGCGAACAAAGATTATGTTCTCTCGCGCGAGAAAGTGAGGGACAAAAAACGAGGAGAGATATTTAAAGCAATTTTGAAAGCCCGCCATGCCTTTGGAAATCCCGGAGAATACACAGTCGCCTGCCGCGTGCAGGACAATCTGGCGGGGGAGAGTATTTTTAGTAAGAAAGTAAAAATATAGCGGTATGAATTATCAAATTTTAGATACAATCAAACAGGCCGCACGAAGCAGACAGGTGCTACGCATTATTTATATTGAGAAAGACGGTACGAGCGAAGGATGGCGCTATGTTGAGCCGTATAGTTTCAGCAAAGATGAAGGTGAACAGGGCTTATTTGCGTGGGACAGAGCAAAGAACGGCATCCGCCGATTTTTTATTGATAGAATCAGTCAGGCAGAAATATCGTCGGAAACTTATACGCCTCGCTACCAGATAGAAATTCTATGACTATGCCAAATGTAGAACAATTTAGATTCAAATCATTAGGTAAAACGCTAGTGATTATTGATTGGGCGAATGTCTATGGCTGGTTTTCCGATCCAAAAAGTAGAAATTATTTGGGGTGGAAAATAGAATTGCAAAAACTCTTTGATTACCTGTATGGATATAAGGAAATTGTCGATAAGCGGTTTTACTTTGGCGTTGAAACAGAAAAAACATGGTCGGAAGAATTACAGATAAAGATCCGATCAATTGGATTCAATTTACAATCAAAAGAAGTTAAGTGGGTTCCTGTCTCGCTGGAAAAATCGCACTTTAAGAAAATTATCAAAGAACTTTTTGATGTTCTAGATGGCATTAAAACAACGAATTCAGAAATTGCTACGAAGTTGTACGAATTACGGCAAAAAATAGAAAGCCGCTTGGCTGAGCGCGAACCGGATTTTGATACCGACGGCAACATGCAGGGTGAGTATCCGCCCTACTCGCCGGAAGATGCAAAAATACACAGCTCAACCTATGAGCTTATTGAAGAGATGGATATGGAGCTCAAGAAACTGAATACAAGCATAGATGAGTTGCAAAAACAAATGTCAGTGCCGGTTATGCGACGAAAGTGTGATTTTGATGTTGAAATTGCACGAGATGTTTTTAATCTTTCAAACGATTTTGATCACCTGATTCTTTTTAGTGGTGATGGTGATTATGCCGCACTGGTTGAGGATCTAACAATAAACAAGGGTAAAAAAGTTATTGTTGTTTTTGCGCCTGGCCACAAAGGAAAAGAGTACGAAAAACTCGTAGAGCAACTGCAAGAAAAACGACTGAATTACAGGTTGTTTTTATGCTCGGCTAAGCGGCTAAAAGATGACATTTGCGAGGAAAATAATATCCCCAAGGATTTCTCCTCGGGGCGTGATAGTTCCATAGTAACAGAAGGCGAGCCGAAAAGTCAATAGTTATACACAGTCCAAATATGCATTACTCTTTCAAACAACACGAGGAAAAGTTTAAGGAATGGCAAAAGGCAGGGTATCAGGGCATTCCGCCGGTTGGCGCTGACTTTTTGAAGCATTTGCGATCAGAGCATTTTAAACCGAATCTTCCTCTTTGGAACCAAGTGCAATGGAAAAAAGTCCAGCTTTCAGCGATTGAGCGGTGCGTGTATGCGTTTGAAGTTCTCGGCGAAAAAGATGTGCTGACCAAGATTGTAACCGGCGGGGGCAAGACAACCATCATCGGCGCGATGATCGCGTACATGATGCTCGCGCATAATCAGTACAAATTTTTAATACTTACGCCAAACACCATTGTCCGCGAACGGCTGGTTGATGAGTTTGACAGGCATTCGGAGTCCTACATTTATGATATTTTTCCTTTTTTTGTAAATTCCCACGAGCATTTGAAAAATAGGATTTCACTTCATGTTATGAAGCCAGAAAATAACTCTGCGGGAGTGCGAAACGAAACGATTATACTTGGGAACATTCATCAAATATACGAGAGAACGGAGAACAAAAGAGTTTTGATGGAGAATATCAAACAATTTTGCATATTTAACGACGAAGCGCACAACACGAAAGCCGAGCAATACGACAAGCTTCTGTATGAGTTCAAAATAAAAGAAAAGCGATTCTTCCGTTTAGACACGACCGCGACGCCGGATCGTTTGGATGGAAGCCATCCCGACAGCAAGATGATTTTTGTGTATGACATCGCGCAGGCGCTCTCGGATAAAATTATCAAGCGGCCCATTATTTTTCACCCTGATATAAAGAAGGTAACATTAACGTATGAAGATTTGGAGACGGGCAAGACAATATCGGCAGAAGAAGTGCCGTGGGAAGAGATTGAACAGCGTAAAATATCCGCTCGCCGTTACATCACAAGTTTAAAGCCGATGCGCCAGCAGATTGCCATTGCCTGCGAACTTTTAAAGGCACAGCGCATGAGAACGCCAGAACCATACAAACCGCTTTTGTTTTTGGTGGCGATTTCAATTAATGATGCGGAAAATATTGAGAAAGAGCTTAAGAAAGTCGGCGAAAAATACGGCATCAAAAAAATTCTTCTCGTTCACAATGAAACCGATGACGAGTTGAAAGAGGCGGCGCGGAATTTAAACAAAAATCCGCAGACAGAATACGACGCGGTGGTGTCTGTGTTAATGCTTCGGGAAGGATGGGACGTCCGCAATATCTCGGTTATCCTGCTTTTTCGCAAGTTTTGCTATAGAGAAATTGATGGGCATAAATTTTCGGTATATGGTCCCCAAGTTATCGGCAGAGGTTTGAGGCGAATGAGTAAAAATCCGGAAGAATGGGAGTCGCTTTTTATCGTTGACCATCCAATTTTGAAACACAGGTGGTTATGGGATCATCTGAAAGCAACTGAATATCCAGACGCGCTTGACCCTGCAAATATCATTATTGATATGGAAAAAATTCCCGAGGATGCAAGCGCGGAGAAAATAGACGATGGAGAGAAAACGCTTGAAGAAGCGCAAGAAAAATTTTTCCACATTGAGGATTCGACTCCAGAGCCTCCTGAAGTGGCGGAGCCAATTTATGAATGGCAAAAGTTTTTAGACGAATATGAGTATGATTTCTACAGAATGGAGATAACGCAAGACTTTGAAAGGATTAAAAGTCTGAATATAGATTCCGAGCATGTTACCTCGGAGAAAGCATGTACTCCAGAGATTGAAATTGAAAACATTGCGCGGGCGGCGAATAGAGAAGATTGGACAGTCGGGGAGTTGAAAGAGCAACTTACCAAGCAAATTCACTCCATTGCGCGATACGCGCTTTTGGAATATGAAGACTGCTTCGCCGGCTATGGGCGATCATTGACCAGATTCGTGATGTTTTTATGCGCCCAGAACTTATTGAAGGGATATTAACAAAGAAAAAATGAGGAGCAAGCGAGGAACGCTTACACAGTTAAAAAAGAATCCTCAAGGAAGCGAGAAATACGACTCCTCGCTTGAGCGGGAATATATGGTTGAGCTTGAACGCGATCCCGCGGTTTTGCGTTGGACAAAAAAGCACGGGTTAAAGATTCCCTACAGGGTTTTTGGCTTCCCGCATAAGTATTTACCGGACTTTTTGGTTGAATACAAAGATGGCCACAAAGAAATTCACGAGACAAAAGGATTACCTCTTATGCTTTGGCTTTCTACAAAGTTAAAACGAGAAGCCGCAGAAGAATATTTTGAAAAGCTCGGATGGAAATATAGAATGATTACAAAAGGGAAAATTGCTTTTTATGGTAAAGCTTCATTTTGAAAAGCCCGTATAAGCTTTTACCGCGCCATGCTTTTTATGCAATTTGTGCATACCCAGCCAATACCTCGCTTTTTTTGCAAATTGGGGCGTTGCTTTCTTCT
>Ga0075949_111_pt1 | contig 1735 bp, 2 predicted proteins | sample RifGroA2_FD_68013 | JGI IMG/M metagenome (GOLD analysis project Ga0075949, IMG submission 68013) | Parcubacteria bacterium GW2011_GWA2_43_13
CAATCGGCGCCTAATACATATAAAAGATTTCTACTTTTGTAGATTCTTTGGGTTTGCACCAGCAACTAACCTAATACATATAAAAGATTTCTACTTTTGTAGATATTCGCTGTAATAGATCCAGTAACAACCTAATACATATAAAAGATTTCTACTTTTGTAGATAGTAATATGACGATGGATCAGATTGCCCTAATACATATAAAAGATTTCTACTTTTGTAGATAAAACAATTCAAACCGAAGAAGAATACCCTAATACATATAAAAGATTTCTACTTTTGTAGATCCAACGTAATCGCGGCGGTGGCTTTCTCCTAATACATATAAAAGATTTCTACTTTTGTAGATTTTGTACTTCCTTTAGGCCTTCCCACCTAATACATATAAAAGATTTCTACTTTTGTAGATGTGTGAGGGATGTTATTCGAGAAGGCCCTAATACATATAAAAGATTTCTACTTTTGTAGATAGGAAGGATATGACTCATCGCGAAACCTAATACATATAAAAGATTTCTACTTTTGTAGATACACCTGACCCAGTAATTAACACACACCTAATACATATAAAAGATTTCTACTTTTGTAGATGCTACTGGAGATTGCGTTCTATTATTCCTAATACATATAAAAGATTTCTACTTTTGTAGATGGAAGGTAGCATCGGATAATTTAACTCCTAATACATATAAAAGATTTCTACTTTTGTAGATGTGTTAGATAGTTCAACCCTTTATTCTTCCTAATACATATAAAAGATTTCTACTTTTGTAGATTGCTACTGCTTGTACCCATGTTTGTGGCTCCTAATACATATAAAAGATTTCTACTTTTGTAGATTGCCTACACTAAATGGGAGAAGTTATATCCTAATACATATAAAAGATTTCTACTTTTGTAGATATGGATGCTCAAGGGATAGGAGATGGTATCCTAATACATATAAAAGATTTCTACTTTTGTAGATAGCGTAAAGAGCTTGGTCATTAGCACCTCCTAATACATATAAAAGATTTCTACTTTTGTAGATTATAGCTACAATCTCGTTGTGCGCTTTTCCTAATACATATAAAAGATTTCTACTTTTGTAGATGTGCAGTTCAACCCAACGACGGGAAAAATCCTAATACATATAAAAGATTTCTACTTTTGTAGATAGATACACGTTACTTTGACGTGGGTATTTCCTAATACATATAAAAGATTTCTACTTTTGTAGATACCTGTGCAACAATACTCTCAAGTGGTTCCTAATACATATAAAAGATTTCTACTTTTGTAGATATTGAGCTTCAGATAGCAGTTTATCCAGATGGATCTTGGACAGCAGAGTCCCGCAATATTGATGGCATTATTACCGGAGGAAGGGGGCAAGAACGCATGGCGGAAGTGATAAAAGATGCAATTTTTACTTATTTTTCTATCCCATCGTATCTGTGTAATGACGGGTTGCTGAAAATGGATAATGAGGCAATTAAAATAACGCAACGGGTATATGCCTAAACGGAGTTTTTCTGATATAACGCAAAAACAGTGGGTGAAAGTATGTAAAAAATTGATGGAGTGGGGAATAGATGAAGAAGATATTTGGACTGCTTTAGGGTAAGTAACGGCTATAAGGCCGTTTTTATTGTCATTGCGAGGGCGAATATCCCGTAACGATTTCGCCACCATCAAAAAGTATAAACATATGGTGAAAGAGTTGGGGAAAACACATGTTATCGCATTTCCGAT